>Ga0209501_10004712_pt1 | contig 12906 bp, 10 predicted proteins | sample ArcticOcean_MG_C_4_FD_187434 | JGI IMG/M metagenome (GOLD analysis project Ga0209501, IMG submission 187434) | Marine microbial communities from western Arctic Ocean - ArcticOcean_MG_CB4_134 (SPAdes) (version 2) | ecosystem: Environmental > Aquatic > Marine > Oceanic | place: Arctic Ocean...
TACACCAGCGCGCCCGTCCAGGCCTCATCGGTAACAACCTTTATCGAAAAAACCAGCCCCGACCGATCTGTATATGTGGCGCTACTTTCATCGTGACTCGAAATATCGTGAGTGTTAGAAAGCGTCGTAAACGCATCGACAACGGTTGCTCTGTCAGAATCGTATTTCACGGCGCAGACGATGTTGATATCACCCACAAGCTCGGCGGCGCGACGAACGCTCCCGGCCACTTGAATATGTGTGATCTGGGGACAGCGCTCCTCCAGTTCCGAGATAACAGTGGCAGCCATTTCCGTGGCAGGGCCAAGCCCGATTCGGGTGCCCTGATCGATCCGCATGTTTACGTGTCGAAGAATCGTTTGTGCGCCCTTTTTGCTGATTCTCGGCAGCGACTGGAACTCTCCCGATTCGATAGAAGCGGCTAAATGCTCAAACGTGCTGATTCCGAGTTGCTGGGCTGCGGTTACAGCGATTTTCGGTCCGATACCCGGAATCTGAACCAGTTCTAAAACACCGTCAGGAAGCTCCTCAAGAAGACGCTCCAGTAGTCGAAGACGGCCAGTTCGAACTAGCTCCTGGGTCTTTTCGACAATCGCATCCCCAAACCCCGGTATTTTACGAAGGCGGTCGGTATCGTCTGCGATATCAGCAATCGGGTACGGCAGGCTTTTTATCTGGTCGGACGCCTTCGAATGAGCGCGCACTTTGAACACGTTTTCGCCCTTCGCCTGCAACAACACGGCGACATCGGCGAACACTTTCGAAATGGCGTTGTTTTCCATGGGGACAGGATATCGCGTGGGTCCACGATCGCGCGTCGCCTTATCTCCGCCTCTGTTAGGAAGATGGTCGGGATGTGGCTCTTATTCCTTCTCCCAGGGGAGAAGGTTAGGTTGAGGGATAAAGTGAGAGATGCACCGAGTCTTGCAGTGCGAATGATCCCCTCATCTCGATCAAAAGGGAGAGATGCCGATAACTGGCGAATGTCCACGATCCCTCCGCGCTGGTCGGGACGAGGGTAGTGCTGGTAGTCAATCGAACGAGGTTCTGAATCAAGTTTAACATGACGACGTTTGGGAGCAGAATTACGACGTTGGAGGTGACTACCTTTACAGGCCAGCTACTCGCCCGACTGCTTTGCCTGCTTGCGTTGTGCTCGTTCAATCTTGCGTCGTTCAGAGCGGGTGAGTTTACGTCCATCCGGAGTGTGCGTTGGCACCTGGGCAAGACTTGTTCCACCTGCCTGCCCTCCGTGTCCAGAATTGACGCTGGCCATCACAGATTTCTGGTTGGCGATGGCGTTTGCCCTCTGCGTCGATACGTCTGCATCGACTTTGGTGGCATTGACTTCGACCTTTTGTGTTGGTGGAGGCTGTTGGCTCAGAGCAACACGGAAGATAGTCCTCGCTATGGTCGACTTTATCGTCACATCCAGCGCCGTGAACATCTGGAATGCATTCCGCTTGTACGCAACCAGCGGGTCGCGCTGTCCTGCCGCCTCGAGACCGATTCCCTGTCGCATGTTGTCCATCGACGTCAGGTGCTCAACCCAGTGTTCGTCGATTGTCCGCAGCATGATCGTGCGCTCGAGTTTATTTAGCAGATCACCACCGAACTCCAGCGTTCGCTTGTCATAGATGGTCTCAACCACATCAACAAACGCCTGTTCCGCTTCCTCAGGACGCATCTCCCAGACATCGTCCTTGGCCGGGAATCCCTCGGTAGTGGGGAAAACCGTCAGCAGCTCTCGGTAAAGGCCGTCAACATCGTAGTTTTCGTTTTCACCGGCGATTCGCTCCAGGACTATCAACCGGACCTCTTCTTCAAGATATTCGGTGATGGTCGGACGCAAATCCTCCCCATCGATGACCGTGTCTCGAAGCTGATAAATGATGTCACGCTGCGTGTTTACGACGTCGTCGTAGTCGACCAGATACTTCCGAATCTCGAAGTTCTGTGCCTCGACCTTCGTCTGCGCGGTCTCTACAGATTTAGAGACCATCTTGTTCTCGATAGGGATATTCGCTTCCCACCGGAACAGGTTCATCGCACCCCTGATTCGATCCCCACCGAAACGTCGAACAATATCGTCTTCGGTTGAAAGGAAGAACTGGGTTTCACCGGGGTCGCCCTGACGGCCACAACGACCGCGCAGCTGGTTGTCGATTCGGCGGGACTCATGTCGTTCAGTTCCGAGGACGAACAGGCCACCCTTCTGGATAATCGTGTCGTGATCGGCCTGCCAGCCTGCTTCAGATGCCACAGTGACGTCGGGATTACCGCCAAGAATGATGTCCGTTCCACGACCTGCCATGTTCGTCGCTACGGTAACGGCTCCAGCTTTGCCGGCCTCTGCCACGACATTCGCCTCGCGCTCGTGCTGCTTTGCGTTGAGAACGTTGTGAGGTATTCGCTTCTTCTTCAGCAGATCGCCCAGCAACTCTGATTTATCGATGCTGGTTGTGCCGACGAGTACGGGTCGACCATCGTGGTGAAGCTCGGTGATGCGCTCGGCGATAGCTTCCCACTTTGCCTCTTCGGTCATGTAGATGTAGTCGCCATGGTCGATTCGCTGCGTATCCCGGTTGGTTGGAATCTCGACAACTTCAAGCTTGTATATCTTGTCCAGTTCTTCCGCCTCGGTGGTCGCCGTACCCGTCATGCCAGCCAGTTTTGCGTACATACGGAAGTAGTTCTGAAGAGTGATGGTTGCGTAGGTGTTCGATTCCCGCTGAACCGTTACACCCTCTTTGGCCTCAAGAGCCTGGTGCATCCCGTCTGAGAATCGGCGACCTGTCATCAGTCGACCTGTGAACTCATCGACAAGGACGACGTCTTTGCCATCCACGACGTATTCCCGATCTTTCGCATATACGTGTTGAGCGCGAATAGCGTTTTCAGTGAAGTGAGAAAGTACGTCGTTTTCCGGAGCGTAGAGGTTCTCGACTTTCAGTTCCTTCTCAACTGCCGCGATTCCCTCTTCAGTCAGGACAATCGTTTTTCGTTTGTCCTCGATTTCAAAGTGAAGATCCGGGCTGAGCTTTTTCGCAAGCTGGGCAAATCGACGGTATTCCTGGCTCTGTTCACGAGCAGGTCCCGAGATGATCAAAGGGGTTCGAGCTTCGTCGATGAGAATGTTGTCTACTTCGTCGACGATTGCATAAGCACGACCGCGCTGAACTCGTCGTTCTGCATTTTCGACCATGTTGTCGCGCAGGTAATCGAAGCCAAATTCGTTGTTAGTGCCGTACGTAATATCGCACTCGTACGCTTCACGCTTTGCCCCGGTTTGGAAGTTGTCTTCGGGCAATCGAACAGGCGGAGCCATATCGCCATTCTCATCGTCATTGCCAGTACTATCGTCTTGGGAAACCACTGGTGCATCCGGGTTGAAAACCCACGATGAATTGTTCTGCAGACATCCGATGGTCAGTCCCAAAAAGTGGTGAACAGCACCCATCCAGCCCGCGTCTCGTTTAGCGAGATAGTCGTTAACCGTGATTATGTGGGCACCGTCGCCCGTAATTGCATTGAGGTACGCCGGCAGCGTCGATACGAGCGTCTTACCTTCACCGGTGCGCATCTCAGCGATTTTGCCCTGGTGGAGAACGATTCCGCCGATAAGTTGCACATCAAAGTGGCGCATACCGATGGTGCGTCTTGATGCTTCACGAACAGCAGCAAATGCCACGGGAAGTAAGTCGTCGAGCGTTTCGCCAGCCTGGTAGCGAGAGCGTAAATCCGCGGTAACGCCTTTCAGCTGTTCATCGCTGAAGTTTTCAAACTCGGGCTCGAGTTCGTTAATCTCATCGACAATAGGGCGAATTTCGTTGAGGGCTCTTTCGTTGGAATCGCCAACGAGCTTATGGAAGATCTTGAACATATCCGGCTACTGACTCACCACGGGCTGCATCAAATTCGGGTTTGTGTGCTGTTCAACAGTTGCTAGTTGAACAGTTCTCCGACCGAGCGGCCCTCGTGGATTCGTCTAATTGCTTCTCCAAGAAGCGGTGCAATTGAAATTACCTTGATCTTTGAGTTTACTTTGTCTGCGGACAAAGGCACCGTGTCGGTTATTACTAATTCTTTGATATGTGTAATCGCAGCAAGTCTGGCCGACGCGTCGCCTGGCAGTACACCGTGCGTGACAACCGCATAGATATCGGTGGCGCCCTGCTTCGTGATAGCGTCGGCAGCAGCGATCATGGTTCTGCCTGTGCTGACCTCGTCATCAAAAAGAATTACCGGGTGGCCAGCAACGTCACCGATCAAGTTCATAGTCTCGACTTTTTCGTCGTTCCCAATGCGTTGTTTCTCTACGATCGCGAGGGGTGCGCCGATCGAGTCGGCAAAGTAACGTGCTTTCTTTGCAATACCGATGTCGGTAGCGACAACCACAGGGTTATCGAGTTTACGGTTGACGAAGTATTCGACAAGCCTTGGCATTGCCGTTAGCTCGTCGACCGGCACCTGGAAAAATCCCTGGACCTGCCCGGCGTGAAGATCGATCATGACAACGCGGTCGGCACCAGCAGTTTCGAGGAGATCAGCAACGAGGCGACCTGTGATTGGTACGCGCGGCTGGTCTTTTTTGTCGGTACGAGCATAGCTGTAAAAAGGCACCACTGCCGTGATACGTCCTGCCGACGCACGCTTTGCCGCGTCGATCATGATCAGCAATTCCATGATGTGATCGTTCACAGGTTCGACAGTCGACTGCAGGATGAACACATCTTTTTGGCGAACGTTTTCGAGTATTCGAACGAAGGTGTTGTCGTTACTGAACTTGAACACCTCCACCTTTCCAACATCCTGCTGCAGGTATTCACAGATATCAGCTACCAGTTGCGGGTGCGAGTTGCCGGAGAAAATAACCGGGTTACCATTCGTGCCGAGCATTAGTTCCCCTTGAATTTCGGACGTCTTTTTTGCGCAACGCTGCCATGCCTTCGGCGTGGTCTGAAGAGGATAACGTGATTGCCTCGGCTGCGGCAGCCATTTCTAAGGAAGTTTCGAGATCCATCGACATTCAGCGCCGCATCATGGTCTTTGCGAGCCGAATGGCAATCGGAGGTCCGGCAGCGATCCGGCGCGCCATCTTTCCGGCAGCATTTAGCAACTCTTCTTCGGGGACCACATCGTTCAGGAAGCCGAGGTCTCTGGCCTCATCAACTTCCATAAAATTTCCAGTGAACATCAACTCTGCGGCTTTTGCGGAGCCCAGTAGACGCGGGTACAGCCATGTTCCACCGTAGCCGGGAAATAACCCGACGTGGACATACGCAGCCATGAAGCGGGCCGTGTTGGAAGCGATACGGATGTCGCAGGTGCAGGCGAGATCGAACCCAGCGCCGACAGCGGATCCGTTGATCGCGGCGATGACAGGTTTTCCATCTCGTAAATACCAAGAATTACCTTTTGAGCAAGCTTGAATCCTCGGCGCAGTACCTCGGGACCACCGGGTCCGGGCTTGTGGGGGCCTTCGCCCTCTCCACCCGTCATCTCATCGGTATCAGCACCAGCGCAAAAAGCGCGTCCGGAACCTGTGATGATAACTGCGCGTATCGCATCATCCTGGGCAACCGATTCAATCGCGTTGGCAAATGACTCGAGCAGCTCGTTGCTGAGCGAGTTGAGACGATCCGGTCGATTCAGCGTGAGAGTGGCGAATCCGTGATCGCTGTTTACATCTAGAATCACGCTAGATTTGATTGGTGTTTCCGCGGCGTCTGACATGCCGGAATTCTAGCACCAGCCCGGGGCCATAATGGAAAAATTCTCGGTGGTCTAGAACTCTATTCCAGACTCGCAACAACTCTTCTCGAACGGGTATTCGTTCAAAGTTCAGGACCACAGCCATCGAAATTGATGACCGCGGTACCCAGCGTCGATTGTAGTTGGCTAGGCGGCGTTCTGGTCAGGGTAGGCGATTCTCTCAATCGGCCTCGCCGTAGACCTGCCAAATAATCGCGCTGCCATCACCGGTGAGAGATCTTTCGAGAATCCACACTGCAGGCATTTCAAGAAAGTGCCATGCGTGTCGCTATAGGCATTAATATCACCGGTGCATCGGGGGCAAGATTTCAGGTACAGCATCAGAGTCCTCTCTCCTGATATTCAGGATCGATTTGGAAGTGTGTACAGCCTAGCCACTCAATATTTTCCTACAGACCGTCCAGCCCGACATTGTTAATGGGTGTCTACACCCAAATTTTTGAGCCTTTAGTTACTTGCCCCGGTAGTTACTTTCATGGAGGAGTCACTATTACGCAGACCCTAGATCAACTCGTCGTAAGCTCCCTGCTTGAAGCCGAACACGATCTGTGAGCCGTCTATAAGAATTGGTCGCCTGATCAAACGCGGCTCCTCAGCCATCATCTTTATCAGTTCTTCGTCGGTGGCTTTACCGCGAAGTTCCCTGTAGGGCTTAGAACTCGGGCTTCGCCACGCAAACATTTCGTCTACCGAGGAAAGCTCGCTCAGTTTCTTTATCTCATCGAGCGACAACTGCTCTTTGAAAAAGTCGCGGAATTCGTATCCTGTATTTGAATCGTTAAGAGCCCTACGGGCCTTTTGACACGTACTTCAACGAGACCAACAGTAAAATTTCAGTTCAGTGGACACCAGTGATGCTCCGTATTTTGTATCGTGATTTGAGATGATTTTTCACGATGCTATTTTTGATCGACTAGGCTGTACCGCAACAGCAAAGGTGTGCGGTGAGTAAACAGGCCAGCGGAAATACCAATGATATTGGAAAGCGATCGCTGCGAACGCGGCTAAGTCGCGTCATTGGTGGTTCCAGCAGCGGTTCGATCAGTTTCACAAGCATTAGCATCTACGCGTTCGGATTATCGGGCGTCTGGACCGCTTCGGGCGCCGGGATACTCCCATTTAAAGTTCTTGAAGCACTTGAACAGGGAAGCGTGGAAATATTCGGGTACGCCCTCGATAAAAACGGCGCCTTAGGGATTCTCTCGCTTCTCGGCCTGGCTGTTGCGTCTCTTGCCCAGATGGGATCCGGCGCACTGAGCGATCGAGATAAAAGACTCGGGAGTCGATTGCCCTACCTTCTATTAGGCGGATTTGGGCTGGCTGTAATTACAGTTCTATTCGGTTTCGCTACGTCGTTCATCTCGCTGTTACTGGTTGTTACGACCATGCAGCTGTTTGGCAACTTCGGGCAGGGCCCGGCGAATGCCCTGATTATCGACCACGTACCTGCGCACCAAAGGGGACAGGCGGCCGGGGTACTCAATCTATGGCGATTGGTTGGGGGGGGTTCGATCACGGTTATCGTGCTGCAGTTCATGTCGAGATACGATGCCGAGGAATCACCAGAGTGGCTCTGGTACTCGATCACACTGATGATCACCGTACTGATACTGAGCACCCTGTGGACCGTTCGAGCAGCTCGACCCGCCAGTGGGCTGTTCATTCCCAGCATCAAACGGCCCGTTGCCAGAACCGGATCAAAAGATGATGCCCCCAAAACCCCGCTTCTCGCTAAACCACGCATTAGTAGAAGTTACGTGGCGTTCCTTATTGCGCTGGGGTTCGCAATTGCCGCCATGTCATCGATGCAGATTTATGCTTTGTTCTTCCTGCAGGATGTCATCGGTCTGGAAAACCCCGCGGCCGGTGCCGATAAGCTCGTGGTCGTCATAGTTGTTGCGGCAGCCCTAACGGTGCTTCCTGCCGGGTATATGTCGGATCGATTTGGTAGATCCAACCTGTTCGCCGTCGCCGGTATCGCCGGGGTCGTTTCGGCGTTGCTGCTGCTGTTCGTCAACTCGATCGGCCCGACTCTGGCGGTTGGAGTGGTCGTCGGTATTGCGGTCGGGCTGTTCATGACTCTCACATGGGCGGTCGCAAACGATCTGGTGAGCCAGAGTGGTGCAGCGAAAGAGCTTGGATATACGAGTATCGCCACTCTTGGCGGGGCGGCCGCAGCCAGAATTTCGGGAATCGGCATTGATGAGCTGAACAACATTTCCGAAAACCTTGGATACAAGGCGATCCTGATCGCCGTAGCGGTGGCATTCGCTTTCGCGGCAATTATCCTTGCAAAGATTTCGACACGCAGCATCGGCATCGAATCAACAGGCGAGACCGAACGCGCAGACGCCCCTTCGGCGCCGGACTAGGTCGGCACCGGGAAATACCGAAGCAATAAACGTTCGGGGCGTCGATATACTTACTATACTTACTCACTCGGATCTCACTTCGGGGTTTGACGGCACGGCCTGCATCTACGCCAATCCCATTACACGCCTCCTCTACGAATTGGAAATTCCTAAATGGACATATTTCTTGCCAGCCCACGTGGATTCTGTGCAGGAGTCGATCTTGCCGTCGACATCGTGGATCTCGCCATCCAGCGGTACGGCATTCCGGTCTATGTAAAGCACCAGATTGTCCACAATCCGAAGGTCGTTGCCGATGTTGAGGCTAAAGGCGCTATTACCGTCGAATACGTCTCCGAGGTGCCTGAGGGAGCTGTTGTTGTTTTCTCGGCTCACGGTTCCCCACCTTCCGACTATGAAATCGCTAAAGAGCGCGATCTGACAGTGCTCGATGCCACCTGTCCGCTTGTGACACGTGTTCACAATGAGGCGAAAAAGTACACGCGAGAAGGCAGGAAAATTGTGATGGTGGGCCACGCGGGTCATCAGGAAGTCATCGGTACAACCGGTCAGGCCGCAATGGAGCTGGTTGACGAACGACAGGACTGGGATCTCCCGAACTGGCCAAAAGACACCGAGGTTGCTGTGCTTACGCAGACCACTCTTTCCGTAAACGACACGGCGGCAGCTGTCGAGAAAATCAGGCAAAGTCACCCTGATGCAATCGTTCGTGATGATATTTGTTACGCCACCACGAACCGCCAGGCTGCTGCCACAGAGCTTGCCGATATGACCGAGCTCGTTCTCGTCATAGGCGCCCAGAACAGTTCCAATTGCATGAGATTGAAAGATGTGGCAATAAAAAAGGGTGTCCCCGCGTATCTGATCAACGGCCCCGAAGAACTCGATCGTTCATGGCTTGCAGGAGTTGAAAAGATCGGAATAACGTCTGGTGCTTCCACTCCGGAAAAACAGGTCAAGGCTGTGATCGAAGCGATAGCACCTAACAACGTTTACCGAGTCGGCCCTGGTGAAGAGAAAACAACATTTGCAATCCCCCGCGGCCTCCGTGACCTCGTAAGGCGCGGTTCACGTCGAAGCAAACAAGAATCGACCGACGATGAAGATAACTAGCATCGAATGCCTCGTGCTGGACGAGGAGTACCCGTACGTAATTCTGCACACCGATGAAGGATTTACAGGGTTCGGTGAGTGCTTTCGTCGCGCCCCATATGTTTCGAAAGCAGTTGTCGAAACGGTATTTGCTCCGCTGGTAGTCGGTAAATCCCCGTTTGATTCCGAAGAGATATGGGATTCGATGTTCAAGGCCGGTGCTGTTGCGGGTCCGCTTGGTGCGTTGCTCACCGCTGCCGCCGGTGTCGATCTGGCTCTCTGGGATCTCAAGGGCAAGATTCTCGACATCCCTATCTACAATTTGATCGGTGGGAAACGCCGAGAGAACATCAAGGTGTATGCCAGTTCACTGGCTAGAGATCTCGCTCCAAAAGACGAAGCAAAACGCGTCGCACATTTCCGTGACCAGGGTTTTTCGGCCTACAAAATGCACTCTGCGGTCCCCGGTAAGATCGATGATCCGGGTGATCTGACCATAGAAACGGTCAAAGCGATACGAGACGAAGTTGGCTACGAGATGGACGTGCTGGTCGATGTGAACAGTGCCTATTCCGTGCATCACGCGATCGAAATCGGTCGACAGCTTCAGGACCTTGGCGTGTTCCATTTCGAAGAACCGGTACACATTCGAAACTACGAAGGAATGGCAGCAGTCGCAGATGCGCTTGATATCCCGGTGGCGTCAGGCGAAAACTCGTTCACCCGGTGGGAGCACCTCACACTGATTCGCGAAGGCCGCCCCGATATCGTTCAGCCGGATGTCGTCAAAGTCGGTGGAATCACCGAGTTCCTGCGCATCGAGGCGGTGCTAACTGCCCACGGTGCGACGATGACCACTCACAACACTCAGCCATACGGCTCGACCGCCGCACACGCTCACCTGCTCGCCCCGAGCAACAACTTCCCTTACGCACAGGAATACAACATCGAAACGGTGGGGATCAGGGACAACGACTCGATTCTCGATACGCCGTACGAAGTTGAAGACGGCTTTATTCGCATTCCCGATGGTCCGGGACTCGGTCTCGACTACAACCTCGAAAGAATGCGAGGTCGCAGTAGCGATCGGCCGTCGAACCTGAGCGATGTATGGGGCCACATGCAGTAGGTGCCCAGTCAGGCACGCATGACGCGCACGCTCGGGCACGTGACACAAGCACGTTCGGGCACTCTAAGGCCATCTCAATCGACCTACCAGCTATTCACGCTCGGCCGGCGAGAAGCCGGTGATCAGTCTCGGCCATTTCAACACCGCTAACATGGTGATGACAAGGCCAGTTACCGCGTAGCCCGTTATAGCGACGTGCACCCCTAAGCGCTCGATAAGCCAACCGCCCACCACAAGGCCCATTGGCAGACCGTATACCGCAAGCATTCGAATTCCCATCACTCGTCCGCGCATCTCGAATTTCGCAAACGCCATCAGTACAACCGACATCGATACCATGCAGAAACTAATCGAAGCACCGAGTAACGCGAGTAACGGCAGACCTAGCATGTTGGAGTCAGTTTGCGCAAACAAAATCAGCAGTACGTACCAGCTGAACATCGTAACCATCATGAATCGCTCGGGGCGGCTCGAATTCACGAACGCCGCCATCGTCAACGAACCGACCAGCGCTCCCGATGCGAACACTGCCACCATCAGCGCCAGTCCGTTTTCGTTGTGGCCGTAAACGTCACGCGCTACAACTGGCAACAGACCGTTGGTTAGTGGAAAAGCCAACAGATTTACGATGAACGCCAGAAACATGATCGGTTTGATCACAGGCGATCCGATCATGTACTTCACACCCTGCTTCATCTCCGTAATCGGATTTGCATGGACGACCGACGCGCCAGAGCGAATCGGGCTTATACCCATCACAAACAGCACGCTGAGCACATAAAAAGATGTGACTCCCAGATAGGCCCATCCAAGGCCGAGCCTGGATAGCAGCGTCGCGCCCAGAAGAGCTCCCACAATGCGGGCAGTGTCCTGCGTTGTTCTGGCAAGGCCCGAGGCGTTCATAAGCAGCTCGCGCGGCACGGTGTCGGCAATCAGCGACTGGCGCAGCACGTTGTCGGCCGGTCGTATCAGCCCACTGATAGTGGCTATGACGAACACATGCCACGGCTGCAACATGTCGAGTGAAGCCAGGATCAACAGAGAAAGCGCTGAACTGCCCGCCCCAATCCGAACGAACGCAAGCAAGGCCTTTCGGCTCATACGGTCAGCAAGTACACCCACGATTGGGGCGAGGAGCGTGCCGGACATCCGCAGGGCGGCGAGTATCCCGACCAGGAACGGAGAGTCGGTAGCGACAAGGATGTACCACCCAAGGATCAGGGTTTCCATCTCCGATCCCCAGGTACTCATCGCATCGGCGGTCCACTGGAATCGGAAGCTACGAATTTTGAACGCGGCCAGAGGGCTTACTTTTACACGGGGCTCACGTGATTGCGTTTGAGTCTTCACAGAAGCTACGCCCGCAGCCGCAGCTTCTGGGGATCCTGACAAAGAGGACTTTTGGGCATGTGTATCGGACGATCGCTCGTCCGAAGTTCCTGGTCCGTCAGCTACCATCGAGTTGTGAAAATTCCCCTGTCCAACATGCCCTTGTCCAACATGAATGTTGCGATCCGTGCGTTTGCCGTGACTGCTGCGGCGATTTTCGCCTTCGTCGCATGCGGTTCTGAATATCCAGAGCCCGTGTTCATCGATTCGCCTGTCTGCGCAGAGCTGACCCACGGTGTACTGCCTGTTACAAACTTTACTCTTTCGATTGATGGACGAGATATCCCCGTGCAGGTTGAAGTTGCCAATAACTCAAGTAAGCGCACGCAGGGGCTTATGTGCCGTGAATCGATAACCGCGGGAACAGGCATGCTGTTCACATACACTTCAGATCGGAGCAACGGATTCTGGATGTTCAACACCTACGCCGATATCGACATCATTTTTATTGATAAGTTCGGCAATGTCGCCGATCAACTCACGATGTCAGCGTGTCCGCTGAATTCTGAAGAAGAGGATGAAGATCAGTGGAAAGCCAGGTGTGGGAACGAGGCCATAAACTACACTCCGAAAACTTCGTGGCGCTACGTGTTGGAACTACCCGCCGGATGGCTAGCAGATCAAAACATTGGCGATTCGATCATCCGAGAGATGAACGTGAACTGGCCTGAGGCAACTTTTGAGAAGAGTAGTTCAGGTGAAGAGTAGTTTCGGGCTCCAGAAGTAGTAAAAGCACCCCAGAAACATAATCAACGATTAGGAAACACACGAAATTTGGCGATCAAGAATCAAAAAGCAGTTCTAGCAGTCACCGATGGTCTCGGATTCAGCCGTCCACGGTCGGCAGCGGTGATCGATACGGCGTGGGGTGAACTCGACGCTGCAGATCGAGAGCTAATCGAGGGAACCGCCGAGAGAATCGGAAGGGATGCCGTCTGGGCGAAAAACATCCTCTACCCCGTTCATGTGGAGTCGCTTGCCCCGGACACGCCAACGAGAGAGGCGGCGATTTGGGTGAACGATTTGCGAACGTGCCGAGGGTTCCTCAACGAAAAGTTAACCGACCGGATCGATTCACAGGTCGAATCAACTGCCGACGCTCACCGTTACGTACCGTGGGCGTCCGAAACGAGAAATCTGTGGACACTA
>Ga0209501_10004717_pt1 | contig 12896 bp, 7 predicted proteins | sample ArcticOcean_MG_C_4_FD_187434 | JGI IMG/M metagenome (GOLD analysis project Ga0209501, IMG submission 187434) | Marine microbial communities from western Arctic Ocean - ArcticOcean_MG_CB4_134 (SPAdes) (version 2) | ecosystem: Environmental > Aquatic > Marine > Oceanic | place: Arctic Ocean...
GCGAAACTTACGACTCATCCGTGAACCCGTTCATCGAACAAAAATGAATGTCCTGTCAACCAGACACCAAATACAACACTTCGCCAATGATATCCAGGTTCAGGCCGGTATCCGGACACGCTGCTAGCCAACCCCCGCATTGCCCCGGCACACCCCATCTCTCTCATTCCACATCTGCCTCTCTCCACAACCTTGGTTATTGCCCCATCTATCTATTGCGTCCGGGTGAATAATGTTCTCACCTTCGCGTCACTCTGTACCGATAATAATGGTGATGCCGGTTTTAACGCCGCCGTTCCGTCGGACGATTGTTCGATGGCGGTTTGTATAGAAAGGAAGCGCAGGATTACCCGATGAAAAACGCCCCGACAGAATGTTGGAAGAAGCTCCGCTGGCCTGGCGGAATTCTCTTGCTGGGAATTGGTTGGGTTGGACTGCAACTCGCCTCAGAAACCGTCGAAGAATCGGGTTTCGCGGTGAACGCTCCCGTTCTGGCCGCCGAGGAGCCGTTTCAGGAAGGGCAGGAAGCAGGAAACTCGGAGGAACAGAGCGAATACACCGTTCGCTTGAACTTCTTCAACGCCACCTGGCCCAGCGTGTTGCGCAAACTCGCTGAGGAGACGAACTCCGAATTAGTCATGAAACGCGCTCCTGCCGGCCGCTTAACGCGAGCCGACCGGAACAAATACTCGCGAACCGACGCCGTTCGTTTGCTGAACCGCGAGATCGAGCCAAAGGGATTTCGCCTGCTGGAGCAGGGGAACTTCCTCGTTGTGCTGCACCTCGATTCGCTGCGGACGCGGTATCAGCGTCCGGGCGTACCGGCCAGCCAACCCGATGAACCACGACAAGCGAAAGCGGCCGAACACGTCGCGACGCCGACAAACAAGCCCTTCCCGAATGCCGATCGCAACGACAGTTTTCGGAAGCCGCTTGTTAGAACTGGCAGTAGAAACGACTCCCCACCGAAGCCACGGCTGCTCCAACCCGCCGCAGTTTCCGAGGAACCTGCCGGTCGTCGCGAGGTGAATTCACCACAGTCGCCAACCGTGCAATCGTCAGCTCTTTTGTCGCCAGTGATTGTTCCCACACGTCGTCGGGGAGCGAAAGCGGTCGCGCAGGTCATTTATACCGCATTGAAAGATCGAGCCAAACTGATTCACGATGGACCGGGGCATCTGCCCGCGTTCCAGGTGTTTCACAAACAGACCGCCCGCCGCACGCAACGCTCGCCCAATTCCGCAAGCGTTCAGTTTGCGGTCGGCATCGACACCGATCGCGAAGAACTGGTTGTCGCCGGCACGCGAGATCAACAGCAAGACATCGTGCAGATGATCCGCACCATCGATGCCTTCGAAAGCGGCTCCGGCCGCGCGATTCGATTGGTCGCCAGTGAAAAGGACATGCGGAAAATCACTCAAGAACTTCGGCCTGTGCTGAAGATGATGCTGGCGCAGAACACCAACAATCGGCCACAAGGATTTCAGACACCGTCGGATGACACCAAACCAAATGCCAACACCGCGCCAAATCAGGCAGACAATCAGCCCAATGCGGGCAATCAGCCACAACCAGGTGAGCCGCTGTTAAGCGTCGAGGGACTTCGTGGGCCAGTCACCATTCAGGATGTGCCTAACGTCGGCAGGATCATTATTGGCGATCCACGAGACGTGGACGCCGTCATGCAACTGATGCGCAAACTCGAAGAACTGGCAGTCGGCGTCGTCCCCAGCATCAAGCTTTTGGAACTCGAACACGTCAATTCCGAAGCACTTGCCGCACTGCTGACGACCGTTTACGAACAGCTGACTGAGATTCGCGGCACGACACAGCAGTCACAGGCGGCCATCATTCCGGTTGTCCGACCCAATGCCATCCTGATCATTGCTTCAAAGGCCGTTGCGGGTGAAATTGGCGAATTGGCTATAGACCTCGATCAGCCGATCGATCCGCTCACCGAGTTTCAGGTGTTTCCGTTGAAGCACGCCATCGCCTCGCAAGTCGTCGAAACACTCACCACGCTGTATCCAGAGCAGCAACAACAGGGGCAACAGCAACCGGCCGGCGGATTGAGCGCCCGGATTCGGGCCGTTGCCGACGTGCGGACCAATTCGGTCATCGTGCAGGCTTCACCGCGTGATCTGAAGGAAGTTGCGGCGTTGATTCGCAAGATCGATCGCGACGCCAGTCCAGCCGTCAGCCGTATGAAGGTCTTCCCGTTGAAGAACGCCATCGCCGACGAACTGGTCGAAGTGATCAATGAGTCGATTCAAAGCGTGCTGAGTCCCGCACAGACAACCGGTGCACAAGGCGGTGGTCAAGGCGGTCAAGCAACACAGCAGTTACGCGACGCAAAATCGGTCGTCATCGAATTCCTGACAAACGACGGCGATGCCCGCCGCATTATCCGATCGGGAATTCTGGCGGACATTCGCGTAACGGCAGGCCCACGCGTGAACAGCCTGATTGTCACCGCGCCGGAGCAAAGCATGCCGCTGATGGCCGAGCTGATCCGACAGCTCGATTTGCCGACGTCGAATGTGGCAGAAATCAAAGTGTTCCCACTCACCAACAGCGATGCCTCCGGCATGGCGGAACTTCTGGAAACGTTGTTCACCTCGGACGACGCACAGAATCAACTGGGCGTACAAGTGACCGGCGCCGAAGATGCCAGCAGCGGACTGATTCCGCTCCGTTTCTCCGTCGATGTCCGCACAAATACCATCATTGCCATTGGCGGTGCCGAGGCATTACGCGTCGTCGAAGCCATTCTGTTGCGGCTCGACGAAAGCGACGTCCGGCAGCGGAAAAACAAAATCATCAAATTGAAGAACAGCCCTGCCCAAGCCGTTTCGGACGCGATCAATCAATTCCTTCAATCGCAGCGCGATCTGGCACAGATCGATCCCGAACTGGTCAGCAATGTGGAATTGCTCGAGCAGGAAATCATCGTCGAGCCGGAACTCGTCAGCAACAGCCTGCTGTTAAGTGCCACCCCGCGGTATTTCGACGAAATTGTGGAAATGATCAATCAGCTTGATGAAGCGCCAGCACAGGTCATCATTCAGGTGCTCATTCTCGAGGTCTTGCTGGATAATACCGACGAGTTTGGTGTCGAATTGGGATTCCAGGATTCGCTGCTGTTCGATCGCGGGCTGTTGAACCAGGACAACTTCCAGACGATTACCAACACCACGACCGCTCTGAACGGCTCGCAGACAACGACCGAGCAAATCGTTAATTCGGAAGGCCTTCCCGGATTTCTGTTCAATAACCTACAGCTTGGAAACAACACAGCGGTTCAGGCGGCCAGTGTCGGACAGCAGTCGCTGAGTAATTTCTCGTTAGGACGCGTTAACGGCGACCTTGGCTTCGGCGGACTGGTTCTTTCGGCCAGTTCCGAATCAGTCAGCGTGCTGATTCGCGCCCTGTCTGCGCAGCGAAATGTCCAAATTCTCAGCCGCCCGCAAATTCGTACCGTTGATAACCAATTGGCGTCAATTCAGGTTGGTCAACAGGTGCCAGTCATCACGGCGGCCCCAACCAACAACCTGGGTGGCGTCACACCAACGCTTGGTGAACCGCAGCAGGTCGGTATCATTTTGCAGGTCACTCCGCGGATTACACCCGACGGCATAATCGTCATGGAGACCATTGCCAACAAAAGCGCGATTGCCGGCCAGGGTGTGCCACTGATCACCGATCCCACGACCGGCGCTGTCGTCGAATCTCCCATTTTCGACATTACGGAAGCGCAGGCGACAATCGCCGTCCCCGATGGCCAAACGGTTGTGCTGGGCGGAATGATCACGCAGTTGGACGACACCGTCGAACGCAAAGTTCCCTGGCTGGGTGATATCCCGCTGCTCGGTACGGCCTTCCGATACGACTCAACGACAAGCCGTCGGACGGAACTGCTCATCTTCATGACCCCCCGCATCATCCGCAACGCGGCCGACTCCGAATTGATCAAGCAGGTCGAAGCGGAACGGCTGCACTATGTGGAAGAAGTCGCCGAAGAGGTTCACGGTCCACTCTTCGCCGTCCCTGCGGATGCGCCCTACAACAACTTTCCCGGCTCGCTGACAATTCCACCCGGTGATTTTCCGGCCGGAGAAGACGATGTTCCCACCACAATTATGCCGGGTAACCTACCACCGCTGCCCGGTCCGACATCCTCGTTCAATCAGATTCCCGTGGGGATGCCGATCGACGAGAACGCGATCGGTCGGCAGAGCGTGCAATCAACGAACCAACAGACGGTCCGCGGCTCCGTGCCGAAACGAAAGAAGTGGTTCCGTCGCTTGCCGTTCCTGCCGAAATCGAAATAGTCCAGAGTTAACGAAGTACACCGCGGGAAACGTCGTCCCTGGCGTTCCTCTCAAGCAGTCCCGATACGGATCACTCTGCCATGAAACGTCATTCACTCAACAGGTCGCGTTTTGTTCTGCTGGGCATCATTCTCGTTGCACAGCTGGGATGCGCGGGAAAAAACCTGCTCAACTGGAATGGGAATGCGGTTCCGCATGCCGACGAAAGCAATCCCGTTCGTAAAATCGTCTGCATCTGGGAGCCGGTGCAAGGCCAGGGTCTCGACGGTTTGCCGACACGAGGTTTTGCCGGACAGATTATGTTCTTCACACACGGGTCGCCTTTGCCGTCAACCTCAGACGGCGACGTTCGTGTCACATTGTACCACGACCGTGGAACGCATGAGGAGCAAATCAAACCGCTCCACCAATTCGACTTCCCGACAGACGCATGGGCCACTCATCTGCAGGAATCGACGCCCGGCCCTTCCTATCGCATTTTCATTCCGTATGTTGCGAAGCATCCGTGGCAAGCCGGTTGCGCACTTCGCGTCCGCTTGACCGCACCGAATAACGGTCCGACCGTTCATTCGGAACTGGTTCACGTGCGGCTGGACGGCCCGGTTGAGAAGAAAGCTGACGAACAAACTTCCGCACCGGCGAAACCAAAACTGGCCGGAGCATCGCCCGACATTTCGGAGTTTCAACTCGGCGCTTCGTTGAATCGCGGTGGCGCTGGAAAGCGCCGCACCATTGGAGCAGCGGAAAAAGCATCGATCATCGAAAGGGCGATGCATGTCAGCACGCCAGATCAACACAAGCCGACCGACCCCAACAAAGCGTCCGGCCCGGTACGTTTGACGTCTGCGAAACAGCTGGCAGAGCCGGTCGATGACACGTCTGCCCCCAATGCGGACGATGCGGCGCAGATTCAGCACATCGAACAACTGCTGCAACAGTTGAAGCGGAAGCAACGCCAGAAACCCAAACGCGCCGCCGTGCCGCGTGCGGAACCGGATAAGTTACCGGAAGCGAAACGGTTCCGATTGTCGCAAACGACTTCAGCCGATGTGTCGCCCCAACAACGCGCCACGACAGCAGTTCATCCTCTCGACGAGTCAAAAAGCAGCCCACACCCGCTCGAAGGGTTTTGATTCGCCCAAACCAGGTGACCCACATAGAAGCCTGAAGCGCAAGCGAAGGATGATTCCAGAGAACTCCTTCGCTTGCGCTTCAGGCTCGAATAATTCTGACTTTACGCCAACTCCCCCCGATTTTCTTGCTACAGTTGCGCCGAAAATACGTATAATCAAAGTCGCTTGATTCAACTGTCTTCTACCGACTACAGGTCGTGCGTGTCGTTCATTATGGAGTGATGAGATGTGCCAACGATGTTTTCCCAAAACGCTGTTGTCGGCTGCTCTGATGACTGCCTGTCTGGCTTGGGCGAGTACAGTATCGGCGCAGACGCAGAGTCTGTTCGGTAATCGCGGGCCATCGAGCCAGATTGGCTCCAACTTGAGGGGTTCGATAACCGGCGGCACCACAACGTTCGGCTCCCTGGGTGGACAGCAAGTCGGCGGCAGCCAGCTGGGTGGGACGAATACGGCCACACAGGGGGGCTTTGTTGGACGCGATGATAACACCGGGCGATTTGTGGGAGACCAGCGTGGCACCCCCCAGCAGTCACAGGGAGGCGGCGGGAGACAATTTGGAAACCGCGGTGGCGGCAATCGAGCAACCGGGCGAGCATTTGGCGACGGCGGCCAGTTTGGCGGTCGCGGAAACCAAGGTTCCGCGCGGCGGATCGTTCGGCCGCGACAGGAAATCGCCTTCACATATCGCAGGCCTGAGACCTCACAGATCAACTCGTCTCTCAGGATTCGCTTCCAACAAATCTCACTGAGACAGCCCGCATTGCGAAGCGTGTTGGTCGTCCTCGATGAGCAGGGCGCAGCGACATTGACCGGGCAAGTCAACTCGGCCGAGACGATGCGGCTTGCCGCCATCATGGTCCGCCTGGAGCCGGGCGTTCGTTCAATCAAGAACGAATTGATCGTCGGCGAAAGCCCAACAGGCCAGTAGCTGCGGGCCGCTCAATGCGTGAACAGCGACTTCATGCTGCTGCCGACGCGATGGAGTTGGTGACGCACGTTGAGGCGATACCACGGCACGTCGTTGCCGACGGAGATTAGCTCATCGCCGCCACAGCGGCCATCGGGCTGACGCAGATAGTAACTCGGACCGTACTCATTTGTCGGATCTTTGAGAACAAACGGATTGTAATCGACGCGGTAGCAGGTTGACGGTCGGTTCTGCAAGTTTCCGTATCCGCGTGGCCGAAACGGTCTGGGTAAGCAACGTTCGGTTTGAGTCAAACCGAATGCGCGCGGCCGATACCATTGGCCGTACCGTTGATTTGGGTGATCGTAGTGCGCGTACCCGCGACCGGGACTGTCCGCATCGCCGTAATGCGGCACGTCGCCGTATTCCGTGTCACGAAACGCTCCTGTCGCCAGGGGGTGTGAGGGTAGAACCATCGGTGCCGGCGGTTCTGGGGGCGCGTCCGTCTGGGGGGCGTCCTGTGCTGAAACCATTGTTCGGCTGCCGGCCACCAATAGACAAACCGCGATTCCACGCAAGACCAGCCGCCATTGGAAGATTGCCATCATCGTTCGCCTTCACGAATTTCCGGACTTTGAGAGACGCGGCCGAAGCGCATTGCTGCCGCACAACAAGAACAGACTCGCCTAGCTGAATATCGATCCAGCTGGTGATCGAACTTTGCGGGTTCTCTCAATTAAGCGGCCTGTTCGGAAAGTGTGGGCGGATGTCGCGGCACAAATTGGCCCAACCCATTTGCCGTTAAACTCGTCCCAGTTTGACATGGGCTGGGACGTGGCGGGGCCGCGCCATCCCACGGGCCGCGGCCCGTGGGCTTTGAGACACGAAATTCACACACAGCGGGCGGCGGCGTTCAACTTTTTCGCTACGACTTCAACTTCACTCGTGCAACGCGGCCCAATCGGCTGTCGAGGTCCTTTGGGGGCCGGGCGCACAGGCAAACCGGCAGCCAACTCGGTCGCTGCAGAAGTTCGTCGGGCAGCTGGGGAATCACCGGCAATTTGATTGCGTGGCCGGCATAACGCTTGTCTTCGACCGGGAAGACATACAGGCGATTGGCTCGCAACAGTTTCGAAAGCATGCTCGCCAATTCACCACTCATGCCGCTGCCGATGACGGCGTTGGGATCGGACCGCAACGCGAGACCCTGGTCACCCGCTGTCTGCAGATATTCGGCAAACGTCGATTGTAATTCATAAAATGCAACGTCTGTCTGGCTGCCGACAAACTCGCAGACAGCTTCCGGCAACTTGCCATCGCCGGCCAGTTGCTTCCAGCGTTCGACGTGACCATCTTCATCGGCAGCTTTCCTCAAGCGCTCATCGCGTTTGTCGCGTTCAATCATTTCCGCGATGCGGGCATCGGGCGTTGCTCGGCGGCAACGGTCGCGCGCCCATTCTCGCAGCGCGAAGACTTTCTCCTCCATTGTGACCGATAACGGCACCGTCCGCTGCTGCACGTCGTCCAATGCCTTCTGCGATAGTTGTTTGCCCGCGACGTACGAATCAACAGTGGCGGCATTCACAACTTCGGCCAATTCGGCGCCGCTGTAACCATCGGTCCGTTCGGCCAGCTGCGGCACGCTGAAGTCGCTCGGCTCCCAACCATGTTTGCTCAGGTGGACCTGAAGAATCTGCTTGCGTTCGGCATAGTTCGGCAAATCGATAAAAAACATCTCGTCGAATCGCCCGCGGCGAAGCAGTTCGGGCGGCAGGTTGGCGATGCTGTTCGCCGTCGCCACAACAAACACCGGCGTTCGTTTCTCTTCCATCCAGATGACAAACTGGCCGATCAATCGCGACATGGTCGCATCGTAATCGCCTTCTTCCGAAGAGCCGGCGAACCCTTTTTCGATTTCATCCAGCCACAAGACAACCGGCGCCATCGACTCGGCAATTTGCAGCACCTCGCGCATGTTTTGTTCCGAGGAGCCACGATCGGAACTCAGCAGCTGTGAAACGTCGAGTCGCACCAACGGAAAGCTAAGCATCCGCGCTGTCGCTCGCGATGTCAGACTCTTTCCGCAACCTTGCACACCGAGCAGAAAAACTCCCTTGGGCATCGGCACGCCCTCTTCGCGTGCTTCGAGACCAAACGCAACCGCGCGGCCGGCAAGCCACTCTTTCAGGTTTTCCAGTCCGCCGATGTCGCCCAGGCCCTCCTCCAGAGCGTAAAACTCCAGCAGCTTCGAGCCTTGAAGCAGCGTTTTCTTTTCCGCAACGAGACCGGCGTACGTGTCGTCACTTATCGCGTCGCGCCCCTGCAACACCATCGACAACGCCCGGTGCGCCTCACTCGAAGTCAGACCGGAAATCGCCGTCAGCAGATGTCCCTCTTCTTCGGTAGTGGGTTGTAACGGCTGCTCGCCATCTTCAGCACATTCTCGCAGAACGACCGCCAACTCGGCGCGCATGTCGTCAACGTCGGGTAACGGCAAATCGACGGCGATGGCGTCCTTCTGCAACTCCAGCGGAATGGAATTGTCGGGGCCGACAAACAGCAATGGCTGGTGGTCCGCAACCAATCCGGGCAACAGATCCCGCAGCAACCGAGTGATTTGAGGGTCCTGCGAATACGAATGAAAGTCCTTCAACAGGAACAGCCGGTTCGGCGGATAGGTGGGAAGGTGACGCAAGAACGAATAGGGGTCCGACAAATCCTCGCCGGACGCTTCACCGGGCGGCGGTGGCTGCGGACCATAGCCGCTCGACCAAACCACCACCTCATAACCAATTTCCGCCGACAACCGTTCGAGTTCGCGCTGCCAGCGTGCTTCTTCCCACGTCTTGAGAAACAGCAGGCGAAATCCCGAGAGAACCCGCGATTGTAATTCGTTGAGAGTTTCGACGGTTGACATCGAGCGGCAGCTTCCAGCTGGGGTGAATGAGAATGGACGAAATCGTTGAGCCGCGACGCGGTGGATATGTGTGGTAGTGGTGGCTTCCAGCCGCCGCATGTATTGTTTCAATGTGGCGGCTGGAAGCCACCACTACAGATTTAACAGTGAAGTTCTGTCAAAACCCTCTGTTGGCTCACAACTTCCCTTGTTTTTAAGTGCAGAGTTCGCCCACAACCGGGTTTTGACGGAGCCTCAGTGTCACTTCCCCTTCTTCTTGTTGCCTTTTGTTTGATCGTCTTCCCCTTGAATGGCTTGGACGATCTTTTCGATTTCCGCCGCGAATCGGGCTTTGTCTCGACGACAACGGCTGAAATCGATCGACAACCGATCATAGACGCGTTTGTTATTCACGCCTTCCCAGTTGCCCCCCTGAATGAAACCATCGATGATCACCGGCACGAGAACTTCGGTCGGTTTACCGCGCTGTTCCGTCAATGCATCCTCTCGTTCCAGCGCGGCACCAATTTCATCGTCGACCCACCAACTTCGGAGCGAATTGGTTGAGGCGCATAGCAGGAACTTGTCCCACAAGTCCCCCCGTCGTTCGAACAGGCTGGGAACGCCCTCTTGCTTCTCCATTGGCTTACTGTGCAACCAACAGCGAACACCCACTTCCGCAAGAGATTTCTGCAACACCTCGGCAATCGGCCGGTCCTGCTCGCTGAAGACGAGAAAGCTAACCGGACACTGCGCGGGATTCACGACCGTGTTGGTCCAGTCGGCGGGAACTCCGCAACCTCTCAGAAACGGTTCCGATAGTTTTCCCTGGGATTGCAACAGCGAATCAATACCCAGACTACTGGGGGCAAGGTGAATGATCGAATCGAGACCCAACGCACCGCTGAAATCGATCCCGCCGAGCGACGTCCATCCCATACGGCAGTCGTGAAACTGAGCCGACTTGACGTTGGCCCGATTCAGAATCGCATCGGTCACATCCGCTTCATCGAGCCGGGCTGCGTTCAGATTCGCTTCGGTCAAATCGGCCGAGGACAAGTCGACGCCATTGAGCTGTGCATTACTCAGGTCGACATTTTTCAGCGAAGCGCCACTCAGATTCGCTTGCTGAAGATTGGAGTCGCTCAAGCGTGCACCGTCGAGTTTGGCCTCGGTCAGAATTGCTCCGGTCAGCGTCGTCTTGGAAAGGTCGGCTCCCCTCAGATTGGCACCGGTTAAGTCGGCGCCACTCAGATCGGCGAAAGCCAGCAGCGCGTTGCTCAGGTCGGCCCGTTGCAGTTTGATCTGACCAAGTTTTGAACGCGTCAGATCGGCGCCGATGAGGGCGGCTGTCGACAGATTGGCACCGATCAGATTCACACCAATCAGGTCGGCCCGACGAAGATTCGCACCGCGCAAATCGATTCCCGCCAAATCCGCATCCATCAGGTCGAGAATGACCTTCGGATGCTTCGCCCGCCATTTGACAAAGGCACCTCGTCCCTGTCCGACCAACTTCAACAGTTTCTCGTTCGCCACCGATTTCTTCCTGTCCGTCTTGATTTGAAATTTAACATGAATGCGCGGGGTCGAGAATTTGACGCACAGCCGAGAAGAGGCAAAGATTCGCAGAGAGAAAAGTGCTTGTTTGGATTCTCATATTTGCCGATGGCGAAAAACGTCCGACATCGGTTTTAACGGAAGAAACACCTTTCTTTGCGTTGTCTTTGCGACGTTGCGCGTTTACGTCAAATCTTTTTCTATCTAACTTTGGCGATGCGCCGCAACTATTTCGATTTCCCCTTCAACGCTGCCAAGATGCTTTCGGACACCTGCTTTGCGAGCGTTTTGGAGCCCTGTGGCGTGAAGTGGACGTTGTTTGGCCGTTGGATCTTGTCCAACTGTTTATCGGCAAACGTGTAGAGGTCGTCGGTGACGATTCCGTTTTCTTCCATAATTTTCGTCGCGACGGCGTTGTACTCAATCACTTCGACATTCTTGCGAGGCGGCTTGACTCCGGCGGGTACCGGTGTGGTACTGCACCAGACGAGCTTCGCGCCGGTTTTTTTCATCCGCTGAACAAGACTTCGCAGATTGCGGTCGTAATCTTCGAGCGAAACCTGCTTCTTCTCGCCGATGTACTTCAGATCGTGCAGGCCCCAATTGAAGTGAATCACGTCCCAACGGCCTTTGCCCAGCCACTTGTCGATACTCTGCACACCTTTGGTTGTTGGACCGCCGTTGGTGGGAATGCGATGCACGTTGACTTTGCCTTTGAGCAGTGCACGGGTGGCAGCCGTGTAGCCGATGGAGATGGAATCGCCGATGAGCAACACGCGGGGCAAATTGGGATCGTCGTCCACTTTAGCAAAAGCCGGGTTGGGGCGTTTCTTCGGTTTGGCCTTCGCGCCCGCGACTTTCTCCTGTGCGTTCGTCAAGCCGGTCAGTCCCGCCAATACGCAGCACATGATCGCCGTCAGAAAAACTCGTCTTTTCGATATCGTCATCTCATCACCTTGTCGAAGTAAGGGGAAACAGTTTCGAGACTATCTCAACGTACAATAATATTTGATTGTCAATCCGCGACTGATCGGATTGAATCGCAGAAAATCAGCAAATGCAGATTTTTTGGCCTTCCGCCCAATTGGGGCTAAAAACAGCTGTATCAAGACCTCTCAACAAAACCACATTCTCAACCAGCATCTTCATTCTGCCTCTGCGTTCTTCTCTTTGCGAGCGTTACGCCCTCGAATTGAAAATCGAATCTCACAAACAACCGCGAATAGCAGGTCGTACGTACCAATCTAAGCCCGCATTCTATCATAGCGTGCCGGTCTGACTGGTTCGAGCAGATTGGATCGGGTACAAGTTGGTTCGCGCCGCATCGACGACTCAAACCGTGGTGGAACACTCCTGCTCTATGGCCCTCGCAAGAACAACACCCGATCCTCGCTTCGAGTATCAATCACGACTCGACGAACGTCAACGGTTGGCCGACATGTACGCCGTCCGCGACGGGCGCATCTCAGCCGCACGCGGCATTGTGTTCCTGATTGGAATCGCGCTGCTGGTTGCCATATTCAACACATCGACGGCAGCGGCGTGGTGGTTGTGCCTGCCTGCAGTCCTTTTTGTGGGCCTTGTGGTCTGGCATGCTCGTGTGACTTCCCGGCTCGAACAGGCGCGAGCGGCCGTCACATATTTTCAAACGGGGATCGCTCGGCTCGAAGACAACTGGAGCGGCACCGGGGCCGACGGTGCGCGTTATGCAGACCCGCATCATCCCTATTCGGGCGACCTTGATGTCTTCGGTCGTGGTTCGCTGTTTCAGCTCATTTCCCGTGCCCGCACGCGGCTGGGCGAAGACGCGCTGGCGTCGTGGCTTTCTGCGCCAGCCGACCGGGCAACCATCGGCGTTCGGCAGCAGGCAATCGACGAACTCCGCAGCCACCTCGATATGCGCGAGCAACTGGCGCTGCTGCAGTCCGAAGTTCACGACGATCTCGACCAGACGCATCTCTTACACTGGTCGAACGAGCCGCCAACGGTGGTCGGTCTGTTTCGCCGTGTGGCTGCAATCGTACTCGCAATTGCGGCGACGGCCAGTGTGACTGGGCTGCTGTTCT
>Ga0209501_10004718_pt1 | contig 12896 bp, 23 predicted proteins | sample ArcticOcean_MG_C_4_FD_187434 | JGI IMG/M metagenome (GOLD analysis project Ga0209501, IMG submission 187434) | Marine microbial communities from western Arctic Ocean - ArcticOcean_MG_CB4_134 (SPAdes) (version 2) | ecosystem: Environmental > Aquatic > Marine > Oceanic | place: Arctic Ocean...
AATGACCATGTGCTTTTTCATGTCGTTGTAGATTTCCCGCGTTTTCGCTGGCATATCGAATTCTATGACCTCCTGACGTAGAGGTGGCAGTACCTTGACCTTATCGTCGGTGACGAGGTGTACGAGAGAGGCCACTTTATCCATGATTTGGGCGTCTGCGAAGCCTTTCAGGGTCAGGTGGTATCCCAGGTAGTCGCTGTCGAAGTAGGTGGTGAGATAGGCTTGCCTATTCGTACCCAAACTTTTGCCGCAATCTATGATGCGGGCTTGGGCGTACAGACGCTCATAGCTCTGGGAAACTGGCGTGGCTGTCAATCCGCACCTCCAAAACAACTTATCGCACAGCTTTTTTGACTTCAAACCTTTCGTCCATTTGCCCGCTGCCTTGGAGAGTTCGTCTATGACGATACCGTCACATTCGTGGTCTTGTTTCAATAGCCAATCAAGGTTGTTTAAACTGACCAGGACGATGTCGGCCTCGTTAGCCATGAGCGTCTTGATACGTTGCTGGCTGTTGCCCTCAAGCTGGATGGCCTTCATACCGCGCAAGTGATGCCACTTGCACATCTCCTCAAGCCAGATCATCTTTTCGATGACCTTGGCGGGCGCGGCGACAATGACCTTGTGAAGATGTTTTTCCTGTATCATCTCCCAGATTGCGGTCAGGGCAATCACCGTCTTGCCGACGCCAGTGGCCGCGACCATGATGGTGTGATCGTACTCAAACAGCCGGTCGATGGCCTTGACCTGTTCGGCGGTGAGGGCTCTAGGCGTCTGCGAGGTTCTTGATGACATCGTCCACTCCCGCATAACTGTCGATGACGTAGACGTTGATTCCTTCATTACGCAACCTTTCAATTTCTTTTTCCTGTTTCTTCGACAGGCGTCCTTTGCCTGTCGGTGACTTTAACTCGACCAGAACGATGCGCCCGTTGCGGGCTAGGAACATATCAGGAAAGCCGACATGGCCTATGGCCTGGACTTTTCTGCAAAAAATATCATGTAATTCGGCGCTCACGATGAGATAACGCTGAAGGTTTTTTTCACTATTTCCCATATCTCTTCCCCCATGAAACACCGCCGGTATCTAAAGGCAGACCATCTGCCCACCAGGGCTGTTCCAGCATGATGTTGTTTAAACGCTCCCCGTCTTCACGCGGGCCAAGCCCAATGATCTCATCGTGGACATGGCCGACGATGTCGAGTCCCTCACTGTCCGCACACAATAGGCTCTCGCGCAGACAGTCCGCGGCGACTGCCTGGGTAGCGTTCTGGAACAGCAACGACCCCCGCAAAACATGACGGATCGGCGGCTCACCCTTTGCCGGGGTCAGTGATGTTTGGAAGGACGCCTTACGAGATGTGCCCCACGGCGTCTCGACCATACCGTACCGCGGCATGGGGTAGGCCAAGATGCGTTCGGACGGCAGTTGGAGCCACAAAAATCTTGAAAAATTTTCCTCAACCAACTGATAGGCCCTGAACGTGCAACGCCCAACTCTGAAATCTGTGTTTGGGTGCATGACGGCGCGCTTTGCGCCTTCCTCAAACGCCACCCAACTGTCCAGGGCCCACGGGTTGGTGCGTTGCCAGTTCTCAACGTGCCCCATCGCCGCTGCATCTGAGAAGTGGACATCAAACTTCTTAGCCATACTCTGGAGCGCCCGTTTAGTACCCCCGAACTGCAAGCTGAGTTCAGCGATCTTACCAATCTGCCGGTCTTCAGGGGTCACACGGTCCATATAGTCCGCGTTCTTATAGATCATCAACGCCGCCGTGACCTTATAGACATCCATCTTGTTGCGGTACAATTCCAGGCGCGCTTCTCCGTGGGAACTGTTTGCTAACCACGGCGCGACCCGTCCCTCAATGGAAGACCAATCCACAAAATAGATTCCCATTTCGTGCAGTAGCATACCCCGCAACAGCCGGGCCATGACGTTTGACACGTTCTCTATAGGCTCCCCGGCAATGACCGCCTGGGCCAGGGCCTCTGCCTCTTCAGGTGAGTAGGCGTCCCGGCGCATATTATGGGGCTGGAGCCCGCGGCCACTGAACCGCCCCGTGCCGGCCCCGTTGAACTGGAAGGTATTGAAGACCCGACCGCCGATATGCGTATGAAGCGCGACCGCGTATTTCTTGAGCGCAGACGACCCGGCGTCATCGATGGCTTGCAACAGTTCCTTGGCGTCTTCATCGATGCCATAGGTCTGTATCAAGATGGCGCGGCGGTCTTTGTCCAGGGACCGCTTGCCGGTGCGCTCATCTGTAATGCTTTTGATTTGGAGCGGCGTCAGCTTTGGGTACAACCAGGCGTCCCGCGATTTACGTTCGGTGTGTTTCATCATCTTCCCGCCCGTAAGCTTTTGGATGACGTCGTTTGCCTCGTTGGCCGAACGGTCCATGCGGCTGACCGCCGCTTTACATAGGGGTACGTCCACGGGTAGGCCGCGTTGGTTGATGCGGCAGGTCAGATGGTATTCTTCCCACTCTTCGGGTGTCAGGTCGCGCATACGCCGACCAGCCGCGCGCATGACCTCGACATCATTGATGCAATATTCGCGCATTAGGTCTTTATCAGACACCGAAAATGTCCTTATGACCCACAGCACAGTATTCCCTGATCAGGCGCGGGCCCTCTTTATGTTTATGAAATTTCAGGTTCAGAAGGTTCGCCAGCTTATCCAGCCCCGCCGGGTAGCCGTTGGTCAGGGCCTGAACCATGCTACAGCGCCATTGCTCAAGCGCCGGGGCCTGGAAGCCGTACTTGGGCGCTACGACCCATTCAAACATATGCCGCTCAAACTCAGCATTGTGAGCGGTGATCAAGCCGCCGTTCGCGATATGTTCAATTACGCAAGCCGGGAAAATTTCGTCGGCCCACCAGAATTTTATAGGGTCGTCGCCATAGGCATACGCCATACAGATAACCTCTGTACTTTTATGTTCGACGTATCGACGGAGCCCGCGGAAAATCAGGTCAACCTTGGAACGCGTCTCCAAATCTATGAAGAGCATAGGTAGCATTGGAACCCCCGGAAAAGGGGCGCGGGCTGAAAGGAATTAAGACCCGCGCCCCCCGGCACAGCCAGGATGGAGACTAGGCTGCGCTTTGCTTACGTCGTTGCCGCTTTTTTGGTTCGGCTGGTGCTTCAGCTTCCGTTTCAGACTTATCCTCGACTTGCGCCGGGGCTTCGCCTTCCTCGTTGCCATCGGTGTCACACCAAGTGACAATCTCAAACACCGGGTTGTACGTCAGTTTACCGCCGCGCTTCTTATTGGCGTAGCTTTCGCTGGTCAGCTTGACTTTGGGGAATAGGTGCTTGGAACCTTCAGCCGAATGTGCCTTGATTTTTCCAAGCAACACGTCAATTCCCTTCCTGCCCCCGTAGGAGTTGGTGTCGAAGGCGAGAGGTTCTCCATCGTCAACCAGCGCGCCCTGGAAGGACCGCGCCTCGCTGGGGTAATCCTCACCAATACTGTCCATTGGCGCGGGGAGCGGATGCTGGAACCCGGCAAACGATTTGTTCGGGCGTCCGCCACTCCACAAAATCCAACCGTGCTGGATGGTTGTCGTATTCACAAGCACAAGTTCGCCGCTGACTATTTCTGCGTCCTGGCCCAAGAGCCATTCGCCGCTCTCAAAGTCCATTTTCAAGAAAGAGAACCCGGCCAACCCTGTAGTCTCTTGCACTTGGCTCTGAGCCAGTGCCGTTGACAGGTCTGTGGGGTTCATAACGGTAGGGAAGTTTGTAACCATTGTATTAATTCTCCAAATCCAGTTCCAAAATTCGCGGTATCCTAATACCGCACTACTTCATCATTTCCTTTAGTTCACCCTGCACATCAGACACGATGACCGCCTCGCGGCTGTCATCCTCTGTGGCGATTGTCGTGCCGGGGCTTACGGAAATAATGAACTCATCAAGGTCAATCTTGACCTTTTTCTTTTTGACCACCTTCTCCATAGCGGCTGGCGTCAGCATGGTGGTCTTAAACATATCCTTCTTGGTTAACTTGATACCCTTCGCCGCGTTGTCTTCGTCCACCCACTTGCGGGTGCATCGCTTTTCGACAATTTTCCACCCCATAACGGGAACCCCCCGCATCATTTGAAGGTATAATTCTTCCTTAATGGATTTCACCCAATCCTCGACCTCGACCACCATACCAGCGGCGGCGGTCAGTTCGATTTGGTCCCGTGCGCCCAGTAGATTTGCGGCGGCAACATATCGACGCCTCTCTTCGCAGAAGGGTTCTGCTGGGCAGTATTTACAGTGGGAGCCGGGGTTGATGCTAGTGCCTTTGACAGCGGCTTGGTGCTTCTTCTCGAAAGCGTCCAGCCACTCAAGGTCCGTCTCCCACGTTGTGACCACACCCTTGACCCTTGGCTGGACGATGGCAAAGACCACCTTCTTAACCTTCTTAAACATATCGGCGGTCTTGGGGTCTTTTCGTGCGGAGATACCATACAGCCCCAGGTTCGGGCTTTCTACGGGGGAGACTCTAACACCACCAAACTTATAGTCGGCTATCAAGAGACACTCACGACTGACCGACAGACCCAAAAGGTCGATGGACCCCCCTTGGCTACCCGGCACATATTCAACAAATGGCTCAACTTCTATTTCGTCGATGTCCAGATCATCCAACAAGGCGTTCGTCGCGTTTAAACAGATTTCCGAAAGGGCTAGGTCATCATCCGTAAATTCGCGGGTGATGTCGTAGCCGTCTTCTTTATATACCAGACCAAGGCATTGATTAGGCGTTACCTCATCACGCTGGCAACGCTCTTGCACCTCATGGTGCATGGAGCCTTCGATGGCGGCGTTACCGGGGGGTCTTCGCGGGAGATTTTCTGATTTCTTGAGCCACCCATTGCACCCGATTGTCCGGTGTTCTGAGCTTCCTCCATACGGGAGATGTATCGTCATTTTTTCTGCTCCGCTTCAGTTTCCCTTAATTTGCGTCTCTTGTTAAGTGACACTTGGTGTTCAGAATAATGGGCTTTAGCTTTATCCGTTGCGGCTAATTTGTGGGCGTAATCGGGATTGAAGTAGTATCTTCGCCCCGTCCTTATGCACGGCTCATCAGACACTTGCGCCCAAGCGTAAACATGCTGGGGGTACACACCTAGATTGTATTGTTGGCGGAGAATATTAGATACACCCCTGGTCGATAACAGAGTCGCCAGCAAATCTTTTTTTTCTTTTTTCAGGTGTTTCAGGGTTTTTACGGTGAAGGTGATACTCGTATTTAAGTTGTTAAGTTCACACTGTAGGGTGTCAATATCTTTTTCCATTTCCTAATCCTCCTCCAAGTCCAAATCCAATTGACCCCTCTTTTTTAGAATGAAGCGCCATACGTTGTCAAGGGTCTTCGTTTGAATGTCTGTGTTGGGGTCAGCCAACCTACCTATAAAACCTGGGTCACTCGCGATCTCACGGCCTACGGTGGATGGTGCGAGGTCAAATTCTTTTATGACCCCCATCAGTTCGTCGTATGCGTCTTCTTTAGCGCCCATGATATTCTCCTGTTGACATTCTTCTATGTATGATATAACCAACACGTTGTCAATAACATTGGAATAGGATTTGGAAATGAATTACGTTGAAATTTGGAAAGAGCGAATCGCTGGTGGTGAGGCCACATATCAAGAAGCCTTCGATTGGCTGCTGCACCACGGAATGAACCCCGTCAAAGCCTGGATTGCACTCAATGAGTAAATTCACAGACCAGTTTGACACGGCGCTTGAGACGATCACTCAAGAGCGTGGCAAAATGTATGGACATCCCCATGAAACCTTCGACCAGATAGCCGTGCTACAGGTCATGGTGGTCGAGTGTCCAGACCCCCGTGTTCGACACGCTTTAGAGATGATTTGCGTCAAGCTGGTACGCCTGTGTCAAGACCCCACGCCCGCGAACATAGATAACGTGGTGGATATTGCGGGCTATGCCCGCACCATTGCAATGATATGGGACAAAGAATATGAGTAACCCCGTCCAGTTCGATTACGAACTCCCCGCCGGCGATATGATTGAAGTCAACGCGACTGTTGCCCCTGGCAGACCAGCCATTCAAGCCAGTTTAAACTTCCCCGGTGAACCAGAGGAAGACCCCGACATAGAGATTACCGATTGCTTTCTCAAGGACCGGAACGGCAACCTGACGGACCTACCCTTCGACCCTGAAGGGCTGTGGTACAGGGACCGTGACAAGAAGTTTAAACAGGTCATGGACGATCTGGAACACTATGCCTGGGGAAAGTATAGTGATCAATAAGACCCCCGTTGGCATCTGGACTTTATACGATGATGGCTCGTCTGATTACTGCTTAGTGGAAGTGATGAAATGGCCGACACAAAACTCCTGGCACTCGTTCGCGAGTGGTGTGAAGCAAAGGCACAGCACGATTATGAAAACTTTCCGGGCGGCTTTCCGTATTATCCCACCAACCATCGCCTCTATCGTGCGGGACGCGCATTGTTCAGCGCGACAGGAGTTGACCCGTCGATTGGATTCTATCAAACCAATAAGTATTTTGAAAAGCCTACGGGACAGTGCCAGGAAATTTTAGATGCTAATAGAAACCTCGTAAGAAATCACGGCACAGACCTGCCCAGCGGACACTCTGAAGGGTATTATTTAGGGAAAGCCTTAATTAACAAAAGGAGAGATAAATGCCAACGTACTCGAAAAAAGTGACAACGGTTGATTTACTCAAGCACATGATAGCCAGCGAACAAAAGTATAAGACCAGATGGAATTATTACCATGCAACCCTTTGCATTGGTGTGTGGGGTATTTTAGTGTGCACCATGTGGGGTGTGTTCGTTGGATGGAGATGACTCGGCTGACCCGTCTGCCCAAGACGTAGCCGGGAAGTGGAACAAGGCGGGTCGCCCGTTTTAAGAAGGTCGCGGGTTCCCCGCCTTGATTTCCATTTCAGACCGGGCTTATTATGAGCATTTCAAATAAGAAGTGGGGGTAGCCAAATGTTGAACATGATAGTTGCTTGCTTGGCCTTGAATATATACTTCGAGGCTAGGAATCAGCCCATACAGGGGCAGGTAGCGGTAACACAGGTAGCAATCAATCGGGTAAATGACCCCAGGTTCCCGGACAGCCATTGCGGAGTCATTAAAGAAGGGCCGGTACGCAACGGCCTACCGATCATAGACAGGTGTCAGTTTAGTTGGTACTGCGATGGGCTTAGAGATATCCCAAGGGACCAAGATGCCTATCGCTGGGCGATGTTGGTGGCGATGAGGGTCTTGAACGGGGGTTATGAAGACCTTGTAGACGGAGCCACCCATTATCATGCAGATTATGTATCTCCTTCGTGGTCTACAGAAAAGACACTGGTGGTAAAAATCGGGGACCATATTTTTTATAGGTAGCAGTTAGGGCTCAGTGTCCTCTTTAGGCTCTGGTTGTGCTTCGTGACCATGACAGCAGTCCTCGACGCCGTTGCCGTGGCAGCGGGGGCAAATGGCGGGTATGTAGCCGTGTTCGTAGCGGTACCACCCGTCTCCGTCGCACTGTTTACACCTCATCAGAACTGGATATCATCATCCAGCGGTAGTTTAGTGCCTTGAAGATCAAAAGATTTGGCCGATGAACCAGCCTATCAATACGCCGCTGCCAAGCAGAAAGCTGGCGGCAAACGGCTTCGATTTCGCAACAAATTTAACATTAGATTTTAGTGTTCTCCAAGTCATAGTAATCTCCTTTTACTTCTTAGACCTCATGGCACGATCTCCGAACCACCATAACACACTCGATGACGCCATATAAATGACAGACGCCTCAATCGTCGCTCGACCGGCTGGGATAGCCTTAAAATAGAGGATGCCTACTAGGACAATGAGACTAAAAGTAAGCACAGGACGCACCAAGCGTAACACGTCAGTGACCCAGCCAGAACTTGTACCACCCATAGAGTCGTGACCATAGGATGCCACACGAGAATCGGCATCAATCTTTGATTGTGCGATTTCCATTTCCCGCTCGCTCTCCTCTGCGCCGATTTTATTCTGGAGTTCAAGGAGTTCAAGCGTTCGTCCATGTTCACTATCCGCAGCTTTTTCCTTTTGCCACACATCAAGGAAGCTAAAGGCCTTGCCAATGATGCTACCGATGACGCCGGTTGCACCTCCAGTTAGAACTGTTCCTAATAAATCAAACATCCAATTCTCCTTATTTCCTTAACCCAGCCAGCGGGTTTTCCAGTGCCTTCTTGATCTTACCATCAACCCGTTTGCTCAGTTCACTCATCTCATCACGAAGAGCCGCCCTTCGGGTGTCGAACCTTGTGGAACTGTCCGTGATCATCTTCCTAACTTTAGTGTCGTTCTTATCCGTACTCTCACGGACCAGTTTAAACGCATCCTTACTCCGTCTTTCGGCGGCGTCAACCTGTTTTTCGAGTCGCAAGATGTCGTTTTTAAGATTGTTCTTAATATCACGGGTGTAATCGGTGGCCGCTGAAACTGACTCTTTCACCCCTACCATCTGCTTTAGTAACACGGCTAGTTTCTTATCAAATCCAGTTAGGTCTGGCGCGGTATAGGAATCAATCTTCTTTTCCATCGACTGATAACGTGTGAATAGCTCGAAGCCGCCCCACAAGCCACCACCTATCGTCCCTAATAGTGGGATAATAAGTAGCAGCTTACTGCCTCCTACTTTGATTCCCTTATACTCGACCTCTGCCATATCTAACCTTTAGTTAGCGCATCATGCGCTGCATCGCTGCCACCGAACATGAAGTACTGGCTGTGGTGGTTGACGGGTATAACTGAATCGGGAACCCGCGCTGCGGTGAATAGCTTTCCTGCTTGTACATCTATAAGAACAACCGTCGTGTCGAAAAACTGTGCGCTGTTACCAAGAACATTCATAACCATGACAGTCTTGAGTTGATTGCCTCCGTCATACCGGCCCTTGTCCCCCATCTTCTTGACGATCTTGTTGGCCGCTTTTTGCTTCTGCTTCTGTTTCGCCTTGGCTGGCTCATCTTCGACATCTGCTTCCGCAATCTCGACTTCTTCTGTCGGAGCGGCGGCTTCTATTTCATTGCTGATCTCCGCTTCGATCTCAACCTCGACTTCCGCTTCTGCTTCAGCCGAAATCTCTGGTTCCGGGGTGTCCATAGTGGGGGGTTCGATCTCTGGCGGCGGGGCCAAATCGACCTCCACCATTTCCATGTCGTCACCCATGTCTTGCGGTTCAACGGTATCAGTACCGTCAACGTCCATAGAAGGTTCCGAAAGAGGATCATCTTGGAACTCCCCTTCTATATCCATTGTGTTAGCGATTATGTCATCAACGACATCATCTATACAGGTGTCAAGGATGGTACAGCTTACTGTTGTTATCAAGTCTGTATAAGAAATTGACTCTGATATCTCTGTACTAATCTCATTATAAAGGTAAGTGGTGAATACATCATCGAAGCGGGGACCATACCAACCAGCCCAATAACCAGCGTCTACTCCACTCATTGTGAGCAGAGCATTATCAATTACATTACCAGCACCGATATGCAGCGTCCCTGTCTGTACTTGTTGTACAGCTTCATTGTCGGTCATAGTGGTTGACCCCAGAGAAGTGCCACCTGAGTTAAAAATCTCCAGTTCAATGCTCCATGTATCAGGCCGCTGGCCGGTGAAAGTTCCGGTTCCATAACTATTATTACGCCTGTTATCTACATTAGCCCCGAAGCTAAACGTCATTCCCTGATCCGCTTCAATAGCACTAATGTCCGCATCTAGCAGGTCGTCACTGTCCAATGCTTGTGTGATCGTACCAGTGCCATAAGAGGTCTTGAAGCCGACGCTGGTATCGAAAGCGCATCCGTTGCCGCCACAAGCTGCTTGGGTCCAATTGGTGCTGGTGCCGTCCGTGAACGAGGGGTTAAGGTTCACGTTATCAATGGCTGTCTGGGTCACGGTTGTGGTTGTGGTTGTCGTGGTTACTGGGGTCGTGCTGGTAGTGGTCTGCGATCCGTCAGCATTGTTGACGATGACATCCGTAGCCGTGCCGGTAGATGAACTTGTCGTCGTCCCACTTGTAATCGTGTTTGAATCCACTCCGTCACCTGCTTCAGAAGAGGAGGAAGGGAAACCCGAAAAGCATAGCGATGATGCCAACAACAATGCCGACGCCGTTGATAAATATGAATAGGTCTGGCTCTTCATCTACTGTTCCTAGCCGCTCACTTTTTTTTGGAAGTCGCTGCCTTCTGGGACAGCATCAGGATTGTCCAGCCAAGCCTGTTTGGCAGCGTCGCCAATCATTCCTTCGTAAGGACATGGAGTTCCAGCCATCCACATCCCATCCCAAACTCTGGCGTCCTGACAGAGGATACTGACTCCAGCCACCTTCATTCCCATAGCGTAAAGCGATCTTGCCAGCTTCAGTCTTTCACAATTCTCATCGGTGACTGTGATGCCGGAAGCGAACCCCAGGATTTGGGTCTGGATGGCGGCACTGGCGGTGGATTTGCACACATCACTATTATTAATAACGAGCGACGGTGCTGAAGCCGTTGGCGGAGCCTTGTCAGTGACCACCGTGTTGGAGTCAGCCGCGAACAGGCTGGCAGGGATCAATGCCGCCAAGAAACCCAAAAGAGATATTCTCAAAAACCTCATAGTTTCTTACCACTTCATCCCCCAAGTACGGGGCCGTCCAAGGTCGATATGAAGGAATGTTCTATAGTAACCAAACCCTGTAAATCCTGTTTCTTTTGCAAGCTGTTCCATCCGTTTTTTATCTTTCCCGACTATCGACAAGTCTACTGCCACGGCCTTGAGGTGGGAACTAAATGGCGCACCACCCACTCTAGCATTGTGGTAGGGACTACGATAAGCACTGAGTACAGTAAGAGAAGAATCAAAACGACTCCTAAGAATGTCAAGGTAATCAAGCAATCGAGGCTCAATTGTAAGTTTTCCCGTACCTTTACACGCCATCTCTTCAGGCTGGAAATGCTCCCAAACCCATTTGGACTTGTTCCGTGGAACCTGTGACCAGTGGTCATAAGCTATTAGTGCCATAAGTTTAGCGTAAGACTCATAAATAAAACGACGCCAACAGCCGTGATAGCTAGAATAAGAGCGATAAATTTCATTCTTGAATCCTCTCTATACAAATGTCCTCGCCATCTAAAGCATTCACGAGTCGGCAGTCCATGTCTGTAGCCGCTGACAAAACACTATCCGTTGTCGTTGCCTCGCCTTCAGCAATCTGGGTCACATCGTACCCTGTCCTCGCATAATTCAAGTACGCCAGCGGGGCCGGAAGGAAGGCGCACCCAGAAATAAATAAAAGAATAAGGCCGACCAGAACCCCTTGTGTCATCATCATATACCCTCTCCCCTTTTCTTTGGTTTGTTGACTGTGTGGTTTCTGCCCCAGAGAAGAACGCAGATCACATTGTTAGAACTTGCGGTAGCAAGAGTCCACGATCCGGATTCAGAGACAAACATCATCATAAGCAGTTGAGCAGCATTATTAGTGTCTACCACGCCAGAAGAGATTAATTTTTCATTGTATTGCTTTAGTAGTAGTGGTGCTAATGCTGCTGTCTCTACACACTGATTAGGCTTGATGGTAACGATAATATTGCCCGGCGGCGGCACGATAGCATCAGGTGTCGCGCACCCGAATAGAAATAATAAACTTAGGACAAGGGGTAATTTCATCCATTCTCTGCTTCGTTCAATTTTATGTACGCTACCCACCACCGCCAAATCAAAAAGGCAATGGAGAGGCTCATCAAAATAATACTCAACCCTGTGCTGATAACTCCCATCCACTCAGCAGTAACAGTCGCCGCACCGGGGGCCATTGCGGGGGCGGTCTTTACGACAGCTTGAATGTGTGCGGCTTGGCTGTTCATGGTTCTTTACTTATTGATAACTAATGTTAACAGCGCCAGCGTCAAAAGTGCCGGAAGATACAAGTGACAGCCCATCTAATGTCCCAGATAGAGCCTTCCTCCCTCCCTGATAGTGCGCCCGAACCGTCCCATTATCATCGCCCAATATAGAAGAACAGAACCAGACGTTATTAGAACTATCGCCCAACGCAAGAGTCACAAGCCCATACACTTCTTGGACAGTTGGGACTGCATTAGCTATAATGAAAGATGAGGCTTCCGCCTGTGCTTGTTCCCAAGCCGAAGCACGGCCTTCAGCATTCACCCCGTTATAACCACTAGTTTCAAGTCCGCCACTGTCTCGAAGTTGGATGGTTAAATCTACTTCTGAACCAGTACTAACACCATCTATATGCACATAAATAACGGTAGTACCGCTTGGAATGCCGGTAAAATTAATAGAGGAACCAGAAGTAGTTGCTTGTTCTGTGCCGAGGGTGAAACCACCGCCAGCTAGGTCGAGGATTCCCTGCACCGTGTCCCGCTTGGTATTTCCACTATCATTAACATCGCCCAGAAGAATACTATCCCCAGCCGCCACTGTGACTTCTGTAAAGTCTGCGACAAGGGCGTCTTTCAACTTAGTCTCATCAACAGCATTAGCAGCAATCTTAGCCGTAGTAACACTAACATCCGCTGGCGTGTTTATAATCGCCGCCTTGGTGTAGACATACATTATATTGTTAGTGCCAGTGGGTGGGGCCGTGGTGAACGTGATCGTAGTTCCCGATACGCTATAATCCGTCCCGGCCAACTGCCTAACACCACTGATGTATGCCGCTACAGCGTTAGTAGTGCTTGCAACGTCCAGCGTGAACCCTGTCGTACTGGCGTTGCCGCTGTCCGTCTGGACTTGTACATCGTTGAGGTCGAGGCCGACTAAAAAGCTCATGGTTCTTTCCTTTTATAATATTACATATATAAGATGTTAACAGAACCAGCACT
>Ga0209501_10004724_pt1 | contig 12882 bp, 13 predicted proteins | sample ArcticOcean_MG_C_4_FD_187434 | JGI IMG/M metagenome (GOLD analysis project Ga0209501, IMG submission 187434) | Marine microbial communities from western Arctic Ocean - ArcticOcean_MG_CB4_134 (SPAdes) (version 2) | ecosystem: Environmental > Aquatic > Marine > Oceanic | place: Arctic Ocean...
AGGTACCCCTCGAAGTCCGTGGTCTCGGCGTGCTCCAGGGCGAAGTGGCCGAGCGTCTGGAGGATCACGGACCGGGCGGACCGCACGCTCAGGTCGTCGCGTTGCGCTATGTAGATCACCCTCCTGCGGGTGTCGGTCACGGACCTGGCCGTCCGGGGCATGCCCTTCACCCGGGCGACGGTGAAGCCGTAGTGGGCTGCGAGGTCCACCATCTGGCGCTCGGTGGGTGGGCCCTCACCCGTGTAGCCGGCGGCCTTCAGGCTGGACGACGCCTCCGCCTCGATCTCGGCGAAGTAGTTGTCCCTGGCACGCATCTCGGTCCGCAGGGCGATGTTGGCTACGCGGGCACGATCTCCGGCCTCCAGGTTCGCCAGCCCGGACCGGGACACATCCACCTCGGGTAGGGCCGTGTAGAGGCCGACGATCACCTCCAGGACGTCGTCGTCGAGCCGGGCACCGGCCCGGAGTTCCGGGAGGTCCAGCGTGGACCGCCACGGTCCGGCCTGAGCCCGCTGCAACTCGATCTCCAACTCCGCACGGCGACTCGGTGGGGTCGGGTCCAGGATGTCGATGGTCGAACAGTTCAGGGCTGTCGCCAGGTCCCCCAGCACGCCCAGCTTGGGCTCGATCCGACCGTTCTCGACCTGGGACAGGTAGGAGGCGGGCCGACCGATCCTGACTCCCAACTCCGACAGCGTGAGGCCGGCACCGCGGCGCAGGTGCCGCAGCCGGTGGCCCAGCACGATCCTGTCGAATGCCTGTCCCGATCCCGGCGCAGCCATCGTCGTGTTTCCTTCCGCTCGTGCCCGTCATGGTGTCCGCCGCCAGCTGGTCACCCGATTCCGGACGAGAGTTGGCAGAACTCTGCTGATTCTTCGCGCTTTCGACAGCCTAGGTGAACTTTCCGATCCACCGGTCAGGCTCAGGTTCCGGAAATTCGTCAATACTCGCCCTACGAGACGTACCAGCAGAGCCACGGGAGCACGAATGTCCGGCTTGGACGGCATCGAGATCAGCGACCATCCGAGGAGTGGGGAGATCTTCACCCCGGAAGCCACGGCCTTCGTAGCCGACCTCGTACGCACCTTCCGCGACCGTCGCATCGACCTTCTCCGGAACCGACGCATCCGGCAGGAGAAGTTCGACAGCGGCCTGCGCCCGGACTTCCTCTCGGAGACCGCCGAGATCCGCTCGGGAACCTGGACAGTCGCTCCCCCACCCAAGGACCTCATGGACCGGCGGGTCGAGATCACCGGCCCACCCGAACGCAAGATGATGATCAATGCCCTGAACTCCGGCGCCCGAGTGTTCATGGCCGACTTCGAGGACTCCAGTTCCCCCACGTGGGACAACATGATGGAGGGACAGGTCAACGTGCGCGACGCGATCCGCCGCGACCTCAGCCTCCGCCGCTCCGGCAAGAGCTACACGCTGAACGACGAGACGGCCACCCTCGTGGTGCGGACCCGCGGCTGGCACCTGCCCGAGCGTCACGTCCAGATAGACGGGCGACCCGCCTCAGCCAGCCTCGTGGACTTCGGCCTCGTCTTCTTCCACAGTGCCAGAGAGGCCCTCGACAGTGGAACCGGCCCGTACTTCTACCTTCCGAAGCTGGAGAACCACCACGAGGCCCGGCTCTGGAACGATGTCTTCTGCCACGCTCAGGACGCCATCGGCGTTCCGCTGGGATCCATCAAGGCCACCGTGCTGATCGAGACGATCACCGCCGCCTTCGAGATGGACGAGATCCTCTACGAGCTGCGTGACCACTCCACCGGCCTGAACGCCGGCAGGTGGGACTACATCTTCAGCGTCGGCAAGAAGTTCAACTCGGACCCGGCATTCGTCCTACCGGACCGCGCCGACGTCTCCATGACGGTGCCGTTCATGCGTGCCTACACCGAGCTCATGATCGCCACCTGCCACAAGCGCAAGGCCCACGCCATCGGCGGAATGGCGGCGTTCATCCCCAACCGTCGCGATCCCGAGGTGACGGCCATGGCGTTGACGAAGGTCAAGGAGGACAAGCGGCGGGAGGCCAATGACGGCTGCGACGGCACCTGGGTGGCCCACCCGGACCTCGTGACCGTCGCCGAGGTCGAGTTCAACGCCATCCTCGGCCAGGGCCCGAACCAGGTCGACCGGCTGCGTCCCGACGTGGTGGTCTCCGCTGATGACCTCCTTGCCGTTGACCTCACCGGAGGCACCATCACCCGCTCTGGCCTGACGACCAACGTCTACGTGGGCCTGCGCTACCTCGCCTCCTGGCTCTCCGGCAGCGGTGCCGCCGCCATCAACAACCTGATGGAGGATGCCGCCACCGCCGAGATCAGCCGGTCACAGATCTGGCAGTGGATACGCCACAGCAGCCCCCTGGAGGACGACACGGTCGTCACCGCCGACCTGGTGCGCCGTGAGATCGCCAACCAGATGGTCGTCATCGCGGACGAGCTAGGCAGCGAGGCATTCGCCGAGCTGCCCTTCGAAGAGGCCAGACGGGTCTTCGAGCAGGTCACCCTGGCCTCGGAATTCGTCGAGTTCCTCACCCTTCCCGCCTACGAACTTCTCGACTGACGGGCCCGACCCACAAGATCCCCTGACGGGACCAGCCGGAAGACCGGGCCTGTCCCACATGAAAGCGAGCAACGAATGCGAAACACCTTCGATGAACAGGTCGCAGTCCTAGAGAAGGACTGGGCCGAGAACCCCCGCTGGGAGGGCGTCCAGCGTGACTACAGCGCGTCTGACGTCGTCAGGCTGCGGGGCTCGTTCCTCCCGGAGTGTTCGATTGCCCGCCATGGCGCCGAGGCGCTCTGGAAGAAGATGCACGACATGGACTACGTCCACGCTCTCGGGGCAATGACCGGTGGCCAGGCCATCCAGTACGTCAAGGGTGGCCTCCCGGCGCTGTACCTCTCCGGATGGCAGGTTGCCGGCGACGCCAACCTCGCGAACCAGGTGTACCCGGACCAGAGCCTGTACCCGGCCAACTCGGTGCCGTCGGTCGTCGAGCGCCTCAACAACGCCCTGCGTCGTGCCGACCAGATCGAATGGTCAGAGAACAACGGCGTGATGCTGCGCGACTGGATGGTCCCGATCGTGGCCGACGCCGAAGCGGGATTCGGTGGCGCCCTGAACGTCTACGAGCTCATGAAGAAGATGCTGCGGGCCGGCGCCGCCGGCGTGCACTTCGAGGACCAGTTGGCCTCCGAGAAGAAGTGCGGCCACATGGGTGGAAAGGTGCTCATCCCGACCCAGCAACACATCCGCACCCTGACCGCTGCCCGTCTGGCTGCCGACGTTCTCGGCGTTCCGGCAATCGTGCTCGCACGTACCGACGCCCTTGCGGCCAGCCTCATCACCAGCGACGTGGACGACCGCGACAAGCCGTTCCTCACCGGCGGCCGCACCGCTGAGGGCTTCTACGAGACACAGACCGGTATGGGCGCCCCGATCGCCAGGGCCATCGCCTACGCCCCGTACAGCGACCTCATCTGGTGCGAGACCGGCACGCCGGACCTGGACCAGGCCAAGGAGTTCGCCGACGCGGTGCACGCCGAGTACCCCGGCAAGATGCTGGCCTACAACTGCTCGCCGTCGTTCAACTGGAAGGCGGCCCTCGACGACGAGACGATCGCCAAGTTCCAGAGTGAACTCGGGAAGATGGGCTACAAGTTCCAGTTCATCACGCTGGCCGGCTGGCATGCGCTGAACTCCTCTGCCTTCGAGTTGGCCCGTGACTACACCAAGTCGGACATGACGGCCTACGTCGCCCTTCAGCAGGCCGAGTTCGACATGGAGGACGACGGCTACACCGCCACACGCCACCAGCGCGAGGTCGGTGCCGGCTACTTCGACGTCGTCGCCACGATCATCTCCGGTGGTACCGCCTCGACGTTGGCCCTTGAGGGCTCCACCGAGGAGGAGCAGTTCTAGGCACCGCCTGACCCTCGCTACACGTCGTACCGTTCCCCCCGTGCCCAGATCCCAAGGAACCAACCCGACGCGCTCCCTGCTGGTCGCGGCGTGCATCGCCATGGCTGTTGTCGCAGCCGGGGTCGGCACTGCTGGAGCGCTCGACGGTGCAGTCCTGGGACCCGACGAGATCATCCTGCCGGTCGTCGCGAGGCTTCCCGGTGGGACGATCGTCAGCTCGACCTGCGGCAACCAGATCGTCTACGACGGCGGCAACCCGTACGGGCCGGTCGACGTGGTGCTCGACCCGGGACACGGCGGGCCCGAGTCGGGATCGGTCGGGTCCAACGGCCTGACCGAACGGGACCTCAACCTCATGGTGGCCTTCTACGCCCAGTTGGCACTCGAGGACCTCGGCTACACGGTGGCGCTCACCCGACGCCGTGACCTGCACATGCCGATCCGCCAGCGGACCGCCATCGCAAACGCCCTGGAACCGCAGGTCTTCGTGTCGATCCACCACAACGGTGGGGCGGTCCGACGCTCCGACACGCCGGGAACCGAGACCTTCCACCAGGTCGACGATCCGGAATCGATCCGGCTGGCCGGCATCCTGTTCGAAGAGGTCCAGTCGGTCTTCGCACCGTTCTGGGTTCCGTGGGTGGACACGGTCCACCAGGGGGCGTCCACACGGCTCCGCGAACCCCGTGCAGAGACCTACGGGATACTCCGGATGACACCGGACCTGACCTCGGTGATCGTCGAGGGCCTATACCTCTCGAACCCACCGGAGGCACAGCTCCTGGCCCTGCCCGAGGTCCAGGAAATGGAAGGCCGGGCAATCGCTGCAGGCATACACCGCTTCCTGACCACGTCGGACCCGGGATCGGGTTTCCGGCCAGAGTTCTTCGATGCCCACACGACCGGAACCGGCACCGCCCGCGGGTGTGTGGATGCCCAACTGAGTCCCCCGGTCGAGATCACCACCGGCTTCACCGCCGAGGAGCACGGCGATCTGGTGGCCACTGCACGGGCACTGGGCGTATCAACGGACTGGCTGCTGCGCTTCGGTGTGCACACGTTGAAGTTCCTGGACGACCTGCCCGGTGCGACAGCGATCGTGCCCCTTGAACCCGACGCCCGACCCGACGCGTACGGGCCCGTAACCGAGACGATCGAGTGGAACCAGACCGACCATGCGGTCCTGGTCCGGATGGCTGACGCCTACGGAGTCACCCGTACCGAGGTACAGAAGCTCGGTGCCACCCTGATGGTGTTCCTGGCCGGCCTGGACGGCTAGTCCCAGTCCCGCCTCCGCTCAGCTTTTCGTGCCCCCTGCTGACGCTTGGCTTCAAGGCGGCGTTCGACGGCACCTCGGCGGGGCCGGGTGGGCCGCCGGGAGCGCTGCACCACGAGTGCCTCCCGGATGCGTAGTTCCATCTCGTCGAGGGCCCGCTCGCGGTTGCGTGCCTGGGACCTGTGGCGATCCACCACCACCCGGAGCCTCGGCCCGAGTCGTGCCACCAGGCGTTCCCGGATGTCGTCGTCGATACCACGCACGCTCCGAAGGTCCAGTTCGGCCTCGACCCGGGTGTGGGCACGGTTGGCGTGCTGCCCGCCGGGGCCACCGGTCGGGCCGAAACGCCAGGTCACCTCGGACCCGGGGACCCTGCATCCGGGGCCGGCGGAGAGGAGTCGGTCGTCTGCCCGGGGCATGTCCCGAGGCTAGGTGTTGCCGGTCCGCCGGTTGTCGACACTGTGACCCGGACATGGATGACTTCGATCTGGCAGGCTGAGAAACCTGTCCCCCGACCTCCGAAGGCCACCGTGGACGCCAACCACTTCCTCTCCGCCTACTACCCCGACACCTCCTACGGCGGCAAGCGTCTGTTCGATGACATGGTCGAGCAGGCCAGGGCCGCCGACCGCCTCGGCTACCGGGGTGTCACGCTGCCCGAGCACCACCTCATAAACGTGCTGCTCACCCCGTCCCCGTTGCAGATGGCCGTCAAGATCTCATGCGAGACCGAACGCCTGGAACTGGTCACCTCGGTCGCCGTCCTGCCGCTGCACGACATGCGGATCTTCGCCGGAGAGGTCATCCAGGCAGACATCCTCACCGATGGACGGCTGGTGCTCGGCGTGGGCCGAGGAGCCTTCGCATACGAAATGGGGCGCCTCGGCTCCCCGCTGGAGGAGTCGAAGGCCAGGTTCGACGAGAGCCTCGACGTGCTCATCGCCCTCATGACTGAAGAGGAGGTGTCCTGGGACGGCGAGTACTACCGGTTCGAGGCCCTGACCGTCATGCCCCGGCCAATGACGCTGCCCATGCCCCGGATGATGATCGCCGTCATGAACCCACCGGGGATCGCCGCCAGCACCAGACGGGGCTTCGACATCCAGACCACGCCGCTGGCCGGCCGGCCCGAGCTGTTCAGGGCCCAGATAGCGGCCCACAAGGAGGCCAAGGCCGAGATGGGCGAAGCCGGCCGGCATCTCCGGATCATGATGTCGCGGGTCATCTACTGCACCCAGAGCGAGGCGCAGACCCGCGAGATGGTGCGACGGGCGTACGACTACTACAGCCGGTTCGACAACGTGTTCACCGGTCCCGGGATCGTGCACAACGGAGACGTCGAACCGCTCACCCGGACCCAGACGATCCGGGAACTCGAGCAGAACCTCATCATCTGCCAGGCCGAGGAGATGCTCGACCGTCTCGGCGAATATGCCGTAGCGGGCATCGACGAGGTCATCCTGAGCTCCAACCTGGGCCAGCCCCAGGGCGACCACCTGGAGGGCATGGAGCGCTTCGCCAGCGACGTGCTCCCCCACCTGCAGCAGGTTTCCGCCGCCGCCTGACCGGACGTCGGACCTTCCGACGACCTACCCGAACCCTGGGAGATGACCCACCCATGACCGCAATCGACGTCTCGTACACCGTTTCCGGTGAGGGACCCCCTCTCTACATGGTTCACGGGATCGGCTCGAGGCGGGTCACATGGGATGGCCTGCTACCCGGTCTGGAGGAACACTTCACCTGTGTCCGGTACGACCTGCGGGGCCACGGCGAGAGCCCCGTCCCGCCGGTTCCCTATTCGCTGGACGAACTCGTCGAGGACCTGGAGGCGCTGCGGATCCGTCTGGGCCATGACCGGATCCACGTGATCGGCCACTCCCTGGGCGGCCAGATCGGCCCCGCCTACGCCCGGGCGCATCCGGACCACATCGCCAGCGTGGTGCTGCTCTCGACGGCGGCCGGTCGCACCGACGAGGACAGCGCCAAGGTGAAGGGCGTCGTGGCCAGGATGCGGGCCGATGGCATAGAGCCGGTGCTGGGCACCCTGCTGGACCGCTGGTACACCGACGGCTTCATCGAGGCGCGTCCGGATGCCATCCAGAACCGCATCCAACAGGTACTGGGCACACCAGGAGAGGTCTTCCTGAGCGTGTTCGACGTGTACGCGGGAACCGAGATGGCTCCGTGGCTGCACGAGGTGGTCTGCCCGTGCCTCGTGATGACCGGCGAGTTCGACGGTGGCTGCAACCCCCGCCTGAATCGCTTCATCACCGACGAACTCCCGGATGCCGAGCTGGTGATCCTCGACGACCTGAAGCACTCGATCCTGATCGAGGCACCGGAGCGGGTGCTCGGCCCGGTCCGGGAGTTCCTCCTCCGTCACCTCGAAGTCTGACGCCCGACCAGCCGCCTGTGAGCCAGCCGTAGCCGGGCTCAGATCATGCGCGCCACAACCCTGACGCCACCCAGCTTTCCGCCCGTGAAGAGGCGCACCATTGTCTCGTAGAACACACACATGGTCTCGAACACCTCCTCACCGTGGACCCGAAGGTGCCGGTCCCGATGCTGGAGGTACTGGTCCAGGCGTGCCCGGGTAAAAGCCGTCCAGTCGTCCGACAGGTCTTCCAGCAGGACCACCTCGAAACCGGCGGCGACCAGATCCAGCCGGTACTGGTCGCTGCTGGGCAGATAGTTGGAGTAGAGCTCTGACTCCAGTTCCTCCTTTTCAAGGTCATCGAAGGGCCTACGTTCACAGAGATCCTCGACATAGACGAAGCCTCCGGTTTCGAGCAACGACCGGCACCTCTCGAGGAGAACCTCCCGCTGCGGAATGTGGTACAGCGCCAGCCAGCTCACGATGGCCTGGAAGCGTTCACCGTCCCAGGGGTGGGTCAGGAAGTCGCCACAGAGATGCTTCACGCTGCCGCCGAGGCCGCACCGCTCTGTGAGGCTCGACGCCATGAGGTGGTGGTCTTCCTGGAGCTCCAACGCTGTCACCTCGGCTCCCGTTGCCGACGCCAGGTATCTGGCCGGCCCCCCGAGCCCTGAACCGATCTCCAGCACTGTGCTGCGCTCGTTGATGCCTACAGCCCTGATCGCCTCATCCACTGCTTCGGTGCCGTGGTAGTGCAGTTGGTCGAAACCGGTCAACTCATCGACCCGCAATGCCTCGGTTTCGTTCTTCCCAAGCTCGCGAAGTTCGTTCATCACCCTGTGGGTGTGGTGATACAGCTTCATGCCTTTGATGTCAGAATTGGCATCGTCCATTTCGAGGCCTCCCCCGCTGACGGCGGCTTTCGCTGCTGATGGCGCCCCCGGCAGGATTTGAACCTGCGACAAGTGGATTAGAAGGCCACTGCTCTATCCGGGCTGAGCTACGGGGGCGGGTACCACAGCGAGGCTATCGCTGGCCCCGGAGGCGCCCCGGCCGCAGCGCTTTCAGAATGGAACCCTCGAAGGTCAGACGGTCGACGCCGGATCCGATGGCCATCTAACCGTCCGGATCAGGCCGACTTGTAGATTGTGCGGGTGGATGACGGTGGAGCGCAGATGGATCCGATCAGTCCGGATCTCCGCACAGTGGCCAACCTCGAAGATGGTGACTGGAAAGCCCTGGGGCCAGGAGAATCCATCCTCCAGTTGGACGACTCCCTCCCTGTCGGAACCGGGTTCCACGTCTACCGGTTGGACCCCGGTGCCTCGAGCACCCCGCACGAACACACCTGCGACGAGCACTTCCTCATCCTCGACGGCGACCTGGTGGACCATGACGGCTTCCGGTACGGCCCCGGCGACATGGTCATGCTTCACCGAGGTACTCGCCACAACTCCCGGACCGAGACCGGTTGCACGATCGCCGTTTACATCGCCACACCAGAGGTGAACCTCTAGGGACCTAGCCAGGACTCCGGAAGCGCCCCGGCCCCACCTCGTCCAGCACGAGACCTGCGAACACCTCAGATGGATCACCACCCAGGGCCAGCTCCGCAGTCAGGCGGCCTGCTCCCGGCGAGGTCTGAATGCCGGTGCCGCCCTGACCCACGCACCACACGAACGTCGGGTGGTCAGGGTCCGGGCCGATGACCATTGATTCGTCCGGGGCGAAGGTCCGTAGTCCGGTCCATGCGGAGTTCACCGACCGGATTCCGAGTGTTGTGGCCTCGTTGATCCGGTCGATGGCCAGCGCCACATCAATCTCCTCTGGCCTTGCGTCGCACGGCTCCGACGGGTTCTGCTCCCCCAGCGAGCAGAGCATCTGCGGGCCATCGTCTTTGATGTACCAGTCGAGAGCGATGTTGCCGGTGAACGCCCATCCAGTGGTGTCGGTTCCCGGCCCGTCCACCATGAACGCTGTCCGTCGTCGTGGTTCGAGGCCTACGGGCTCCACTCCGGCTCCGTGGGCAACTACGTCGCCCCATGCGCCGGCAGCGTTCACCACCAGGTCCACTCTTACAGCCCCGTCGGTGGTGTCCAGACGCCACCCTCCACCATCGGGGCGAGCGGCATCAACCCGTGTCGAGGTTGCGATACGACCACCGGAGCGACGAAAGCCGCGGACGAAAGCCTGGTGCAGGGCGCCGACGTCTATGTCAGCGCTGTCCGGCTCCAACAGTGCCCGGTGGAGCCGGTCCCGGCGCAACGGCGGGAATAGACGCATCGCTTCGTCAAGGTCAACCTCGACCGTGTCGGTCGTGGCCGAGGCGCCGTCAGCCAACATCCGCTCGATGGCCGAATCCTGTTCGGTGGTGCCCACATGGAGGACCCGGCGATGTGTCAGCAACGGACCGTCGACCAATCCGTCGGGAGTCTCGCGAAGGAACCGAAGGCTGGCCGAGCAGATGGCACGGGTCGAGGCCGTCCCCAGGTTCTCCAGCAGTAGGGCCGCCGAACGCCCGGTCGTGTGTTGCGCCAGGGTTGCCTCCATCTCGAGCAGCACCACGTCCGCTCCGGGATCCGCCTCCAGGATGTGGTGGGCGGCGCTCACCCCGGCGATGCCGCCACCGATGACAGCGATGCTCGTCGACATCTGAGAATGGTCACACATCAGAGCGGGCTCTGACGACCTAGGCGCTGTCTGTCATGAGTCCAATTCGGGGCGTCGCCGACAGGACCGGGCCGTATCATGACGGCACTTGGTGACCGTAGCTCAGTTCGGTTAGAGCACCTGGTTGTGGTCCAGGAAGTCGGGGGTTCAAATCCCCTCGGTCACCCCACGAAGCCTGATCCGCCGGTCGTCCGCTCCAGCGGGCGCCTGTAGGGTCGGGCACCGCTGGCGCCTCTAGCTCAATTGGCAGAGCATCGGACTCTTAATCCGCAGGTTCTGGGTTCAAGTCCCAGGGGGCGCACAAGAACTGCTGAAACTTTGGGACCCCAGTTGCTGAGGCCCAAATTATCGCACACCGCCAATTAGAGGTCCAGCATTTGGGCTTGCATCGGGTCGTCCTGAATCCGGACCTCTAACAACTCGAACTCGATACCTCCACCATCGGGGTCGGTCGGGTCGTCGCCGTCCTCGTAGTACCCCTCGCAATACAACGACACCATCAGCGCGATCGCCAGACGACGTTCTTTCGGGTCACGAGATTGAGCGATGAAGTCGATCACTTGGCAGGCGGTGTTGCTGTCGGCCTTGGTGATCCAACCGACGAGTCGACCGTCAGGTAGGTCCACCCGAACCGAGTCCTCGTTCTCAGAGGTCTTATTGCGAAACATGAGGACGTCTACGAGTTCCGAAAAGTTGTCGGGTGCGGGGTCAGTACCCGTTAGATCGTTGACAACCTCGGTCGACAGGTGCTCCCGGTTGACCTCCAGGACGATGGTCGAGTCGTCGTCCTCATCTCCAAAGGCGAGTTCCCACACCTGAGGTCCCGATACGGCCGGGGCCGGGTTGCCGCCCTTGACCATCGCCTTCGCCTTGTCTTTCCACGACATGCAGTCATGGTCCCACATTCATCTCATTCGACCTCTATGTAGATGCACTCGCCTGGGCACTCATCCGTCAGTCGAAGTCCTCGCACCCCATTCGCTTCCCGATCGGGTACAGGTAACTCAGGATCGGGCCGGAGCCCATGCCGTACTTCCGTTTTAGGCCGTCCCTGATGTTGTGGATGTAGTCGAAATGCTCCTGGATGTCTATGCAGTTCGTGGTCCAGTTGTCCACGTTCTCTTTGAGTTGCCAGTCGTAGTAGCCCAGCCATAGGTCCTGTGTGGTCGTTGTCGCTTTCGTAGTTCGGGCGGGAGATGAGCCACTACCTGCACAGGAGGCAGCAAGTAGCACCAGGATCACCGCTAGTGCTGCCAGTCGACGCATGGCTGGAGTCTTCCACGCGGGGCGTCGACCCATGATTACTCGTTGAGGAGTCGGTCCTTGGCTGTAGCCAGTTCATCGTCAGTAATCGCTCCGTCAGCGTGTAGAGCCGCCAACTTCTCCAGTTCGGTACCCAACCCGACCGGTTGGGCAGTAGGTGCCTCAGCCGGCTTCCTCGCCTCCTGTTCGGCTTCCCACTCCTTGCGGTACTTTCGAGATGCCGGACCGTCATAGGGCTTCCCATGCCCGGTGAGGTTGTATTCACCGCAGCGCTGACACTTCAACTTCTTGTGAGCGAGCAACGCGCCCACTCCAACCAGCGCCTTTGAGCGAAAGGTTCGCTTCTCTGTAAAACCCTTACTGCCGCATTTCCAACAGCGGGGGTTGCCATCGGTGTCAAGCCTTACGTTCTTCATGCGCTTCCTTCAGTTGCCAGCCACCCGGTTACTTTAAGACACGGTCTAGGTCACCTCGACCTCTATGTAGATGCACTCGCCGGGGCACTCTTCTGCTGACTCGATGACGGCGTCAAGCAACTCGTCGGTCACGGCCGCCAGACCTGCCGCCATCTGGTAGACGGGTTCACCCTTGGCGGAACCGTCTGGTCCGTACATGGTTGGCCAGCCGACTTCCTTGACGTAGGCCAGGCCGTCGTCGTGCATCTCAAAGATGTCAGGGCAGATCTCGGCACAGATGCCGTCACCGGTGCAGAGGTCCTGATCGATCCAGACCTTCATCGGGGTGTTCGGGCCTCCCGGTCGTGGAATTCCTGATGCTTCTCCTGCCACTCAGCCATGTCATCGAGTTGCTCATCGATCTCATGGACCGTGGTGGCGATGTCGTCCAACTTAGCGATGGCCTCACCGTGGGCAGCACTGTTTTCGTTGCGCCACCGTTGCAGTACGCCGGTAATGGCAGCAGCAACGATGAGGCCGAGCGACCTTGTCCCTCGTTGAACTCCGTGACGACCTCCAGGCCGTGCTGAGCGGCAATGCGCTCGCACGCATCGCGCTGGTAGTCGATACTCGTGTTGTCGCCCCGTTCGTGAACCGCTGATCGGCGCAAGTACAGGGCGGCCGTCTTGCCGCTGGATTCGCTCACACCGCCTCTTATGGAGGTGGTGTCCTTCAGTTGCGAGGTGGTCTTCCTCGTACCCATGATCTGTCCCCTTCGGTGAAAGGGGTCTTGGGGTTTCTGAAGTTCTTGCGTGACCTAGGGGGCGAGAGACTGGATACATAAAAACCCCACAGTCTCAGTCGAATGCACGCCAAGAGCATCGCTTCCGTGGAGGGTTGAAGCCAGCCTTTGGGGCGGACGGGGGCGTCGCCTGATGACCGTTTTCCACTAGCCGGTACCCTCC
>Ga0209501_10004726_pt1 | contig 12876 bp, 12 predicted proteins | sample ArcticOcean_MG_C_4_FD_187434 | JGI IMG/M metagenome (GOLD analysis project Ga0209501, IMG submission 187434) | Marine microbial communities from western Arctic Ocean - ArcticOcean_MG_CB4_134 (SPAdes) (version 2) | ecosystem: Environmental > Aquatic > Marine > Oceanic | place: Arctic Ocean...
AGGCATAGCGGACTCCGCGAATAAACCCCCTGAGATTCTTGGAATCAGATGTACGCGGACCTAAATTGTTGACACCGCGCATTCGCGGTTCCGCCGCCTTAAAGAGGGACCTGATGAAGAAGAAAGGCCGCTTCACGCTCATAGAACTTCTGCTCGTCATTGCTGTCATCGCCATCCTCGCGGCGATGCTGCTCCCCGCCCTCAACAGGGCCAAGCGGAGCGCCAAGGTTATCATGTGCATGAGCAATATGAAACAGCTCGCCAAGGGAATGACCATCTACGCAGTGGAATTCGACGCCACATGGCCGCTGCACGCCAAGACGGCCGGCACCGAGTCGTACCCCGACCAGATCTGGAACCACCGTTCGCCGAGTTCTGTGTATCCCAACCTCGGCTATGACAAGGATGAATGGCTGGATCTCTTCGCAGACCTGGTGCTTGCCGATTCGATTATCGGCTTTTGCCCGTTTGATGGATGGGAGAAGCCCACACAGATTGGCGGCCTGCACTACTCGAACAGTTCGACGACTAGCTACAATGACCAGCCAGGGAACATAGTCACCATCGGATACTATCGATACGCAGGTTTCCATCCGGTTGTCCGAACCACTCCGGACCCTAGTCTCGACTTCACGAACTCCGGGAACTCACAGACAGATTATGCACCGTATAAGATGGGGAATTCGAGCGACGTTATTCTGACAGACTCGACCTGGAACACCAGCGGCCCAACTTCAAAAGACGCTCATTCCGATAATCAGGGCGACGACGGATACCTGTCGATACCGCACTCGCTCAAGTACTTCGAAAACAACGTCGCCTACGCTGACGGCCACGTCGAAACCCATCGCCACAGGGATATGACCCAGACTGCCGGCGGCAACTGGTATTTCCCGGACGGCCACCACATTATCCGCGATGACAGCAGCGGCGGTACGCATTACACGCCGTATTAGCGTTCCGTATCCAGTGCTTCGTCGCGCACCCGCGTCCCTTGCTTATGCCGGCAAAATCACAGCCGCTCGGCGAGATCGGATGCCAGGATCTTCTCGCGGCGCTCGTCCTGGGTCTCGAGGATTTTCTGCCTGGCTTCCTCCTGCTTCTTCTTGATTTCCTCGTGCACCTCGCTCGAGATCCTGGCGTTGCTGTACATCGCTATGATCTGGCCGTCGGGGGTCATCGCTGCCTGCACCCTGATCTGTGCCGCCTGCAACGCAGTCCGGGTTAACTCGTTCTAAAGGGGTGTCCTGAAGAAATCGTCGATCAAGACCACCGAATTCCTCCGGCTTGGGTACGGTGTACGAGTACTTTTTGTGTTTGAGGAACGGAAACGCGGTGGAATGTGCCGCCGGATACGGCGTGTGGTGTGCCGGTCCGAAAAACTGACCGACGTGGAAGAACCAATGGAACGAGGAGAGCCGGTCATGGTACGGATCCAGCATCACCTCGCAGCTGTCCGGCAGCGGATCGACCACGCCCTGGCCGCGGTCATAGATATCCTGCAGGCACACCGCGATCAGCAGGTCGCGGCCGTTCTCGTACGTCTTGAACACTGTCTTCTTCGACGCCGGCACGCGGGTCTCCCGCACCATGAACCCGTCGCTGACACGGTCGGCTACCGGCGAGCCTTTCGCCCCGTCACCGCGCAGGATCTCTTTCTTGATCGCAGGCAGCCGGAACTGCTTCACGCGCTTGGCCACACAGTGCTTGTTGCTGGGATGTACTCGTATGCTCATTTTGTCCCGCCACGATTAGCGCGGTTGTCCAAACAGGTCTCATAAGGTAAGCGTTCTGCTAAAATAGCCTTCGTTGACGCGATGGGTAGTAGCGGGCGTCACAGTCGGCTACTGGCGAGCTTTGGTACGCCGCGCGCTCGTTGACGTGCCGATTGCAGGACGATCGGCCATCCCGTTGCGACGTTGCGTCGTGGCGTGAGACTTCTTATCGGGTTGGTTGGGTTGGCTCATTGGTCGTGCATTTTGGTGTGTTTGGGGATTTATGGTACCAGGTAGGTTGAAATGGCACGGACTTAAGGGCTTGAGAAGTGGTGTCGGCCATTACAACAAGCCCACGGGAGCTTAGTAGCGACCCGCCGCGATCGTCCTACGGGGAACGCTTGTCAAAATCCACTTCTTTGCCCTTAAGTTAGAACCAAGTTGCCTGACGTACAGTCGTCGCCCATTCCGAATTCTGCCAGTGGATTCAAAGGCCGGGGACGGATCGACAAGTGGGCAGCGAACCTGGCACTCGCCGGCAGCGACGCACTGCCGGGCCGATGCCGTAGGCATTGCGGACTCCGCGAATAAACCCCCTGAGATTCTTGGAATCAGATGTGCGCGGACCTAAATTGTTGACACCGCGCATTCGCGGTTCCGCCGCCTTAAAGAGGGACCTGATGAAGAAGAAAGGCCGCTTCACGCTCATAGAACTTCTGCTCGTCATTGCTGTCATCGCCATCCTCGCGGCGATGCTGCTCCCCGCCCTCAACAGGGCCAAGCGGAGCGCCAAGGTTATCATGTGCATGAGCAATATGAAACAGCTCGCCAATGGAATGACCATCTACGCGGTGGCATTCAACGCCACATGGCCGATGCACGCCAAGACGACCAGCAACGAGTCGTACTCCAACCAGATCTGGAACCACCGCGGGCCAAATGTGTATGGCAACCTCGGCTATGACAAGGATGAATGGCTGGATCTCTTCGCAGATCTGGTGCTTGCCGATTCGATTATCGGCTGGTGCCCGTTTGATGGATGGGATAAGCCCACACAGATTGGCGGCCTGCACTACTCGAACAGTTCAACGACTACCTACAATGACGAGAAAGGCGACCTGGTCGTCATCGGATACAATCGATACGCAGGTTTCCACCCCGTTGACCGATCCACTACGGACCCGAATTTCGACTTCACGAACACCGAGAACTCACAGACGGATTCTGCACCGTATAAGGTGGGGGATTCGAGCGACGTTATTCTGACAGACCCGAGCTGGAACAACTCCCACACGTCGCTTGACGCTCATTCCGATAATCAGGGCGCGGCCGGATATTTTTGGATGCCGCACGTGCTCAAGTACAACGAAAACAATGTCGGCTACGCTGACGGCCACGTCGAAACCCATCGCCACAGGGGAATGACCCAGACTGCCGGCGGCAATTGGTATTTCCCGGACGGCCATCACATTATCCGCTATCACGCGCCGCCGGGCGGCGATCCGCATTACACGCCGTATTAGAAGTTAGACCTTCCGCAGCGGCGTCCGTTGCTTATGCCGGCAAGCTCAGAGCCGGTCGGCGAGATCGGATGCGAGGATTTTCTCGCGGCGCTCGTCTGCGCTCTCGAGGGCTTGCTTCCTCCTGCTTCTTCTTGATCGCCGCGTGCACCTCGCTCGAGATCCTGGAGTTGCTGTACATCGCTATGATCTGGCCGTCGGGGCTCATCGCTGCCTGCACAGTGATCTGTGCCGCCTGCAACGCAGTCCGGGTTGTTTCATCCTGGTAGTACTTCGCCCCGATCATCTCCTGGACGACCCTGTGGCCGATATTATCGGTACTGTCTTCGGGCGCATCGGCCAAGTGCCCCATCCCCAGGAAATGTGAGAACTTCGTGTGGGGCTGCAACGACTGGAAGTATTGAGGATGGGAAAGCTAAAATCCGGGTGCTATTTTATTAGATAGTCTCGTGTAGAAACACTTTTTTCCAACGGATCATCCCATGTCTTTGCCCCGTTTTTTCTTCAATATCGACAGTGCGCACCTGATGTGGAACGCGCCGCCGATTTCTCTCGAACAGTTCCTGCATGAAATCCTCGGTGTCACGCAAGGCACCCAGGTCGACGGTTACGTGCATCACATGTTCACTTTCGGCGATGCGGTGCCGCTGTTTCGGAGCGACGTTTCCAGTGCTGAGCCGGCGATGCCGGAGAAGATGGCCAGCGGTAATGTCTGGCGATACCTGCGCAACCGCGCCGCCTTAGTCGAAATGGATCCTGATCCCTGGGAAGCGGTTATCGCTGCCGCACACGCTCAGGGCAAACCATTCTGGGGGTCGATGCGCTTCAACGACGGGCATCCGCCCGATTATGGCCCACGCAGCCGGTTCTGCATGGATCACCCGGAATATTTTGTCGGCGACGACTGCGCATCTGAAATCCACTCACCGGGGCCTGATGGCAAGATCATGGTGTGTCGTCATCTCAACTACGCGGTGCCCGCTGTCCGCGAACACCGGAAGGAGCTCATCGAGGACCTCTGCAGCCGTTACGATTTGGACGGGTTCGAGCTCGATTTCACACGTCACAATTTCCACAGCTTTACGAAGGCGGATGTCCACCGCGCCGGCGACATCCTCACCGACTACATGCGCGAAGTGCACGAGCTGCTTGGTCGAGTCGGCGAGGAGCGGGGGCGCCCGCTTGGATTCTCAGTCCGCATACCCGGGTCGCTCGAAGTGTGTGAAGCATCGGGATTCGACATCAAGACCTGGTTGCGCGAAGGGCTGGTGACGTCGCTGACCCCGACCGTCTATTACGACACAACCTGCGAGCTGCCCCTGGATGCATTCGTCAAGTTGACGGCAGGCACGGACATAACGGTTTATGCCAGCGTCACGGAAGGCGTTGGCCCCGGACGGTTCCGGCCGCCGCCGATCGAGGCCGTACGCGCTGCGATGTCGAATGCCTGGCACCACGGTGTCGACGGTATCAGCCTGTTCAATTTCCACCACCACCAGATGACCAATCGTCCCGGCGACATGGCTATCCTATCGGAGTGCGGCGATCCTGCGACACTGGCGCGCAAAGACAAGCTGTACATGCTTGCGGGCATCGGTGTGTCACATCAGTCCCGCTTCTTCGGCATGGAGAACCTTTCATGGCATCGCCACCAGCTCCCGGTCGATATCCCCGTCGAACCGGACGGCCCGGGTGTCACGGTCACCGTCCCGGTCAGCGACGATATTGCCGCGGCCCGGCGCGATCGCATACTGGCCTCGATCACCCTGCGCCTGGATCTCCTGCACTTCACCACATTCGAAAAGATTTCCCTGCGCGTCAACGGCAAAGAGGTGCCGGTGAGTGCCGCCAAGTGGGGTGTGAGCTGGCAGTATGCCTTCAACTGGAACGGCATGCACGGCGACTGGGAGGCGTCTTTCGATCTCACCGGCGGTGACTGGATCCGACAGGGCGACAACGAAGTAAATCTGATCCTGCACGAGCGACCCGACGACATCGCGCCGCCCTTCACCTTGTACGTCCTGCGCCTCGAGATCAAGTTCAACATCCTGCCGATGGGATTGGCGCGCATCGAATCGTAGTCGTATTATTCTCAATCATTTTACCCATTCTCGTCCAGCGGCCAGATCGCCTTCATCTGCCACGCGTCCAGAGACCGCAGCGTCGCCTTGCCGCCCCTTGCAAAAACCCGTACCCGGACGCTGTCCGGCCGCGCCGGATAGATGCGCTTGGCCAGATAATAGCGGCCGCCGTTGACGAACACTTCGACGACGCTGTGATCGATGAAGACCCGCAGTTCGACGGGTTCCCCGGCGGCGTGGGCAGCGTGGCAGCGCTGCGATTCGCGATTGTTTATATCCGGCCTGGTGCTGGAGCGGGTAACATCGAGGACGAGCTCCCGCAACGGTGGTATCTCCCGGCGGTAATAATGGTTCGGATTGGCGTTGAAACGAATTTGCGTCTGTTCCTCGCCGCCGGGCGAACAGCATACGACCAGGCCGAATTCCTCGGCATCGTCCCACTCGAACACTGCCCTGATCTCCAGCCGGTTCCCGGCCACCGGGTCGAGCGGCACAATCGAGTCCGGCGCGATCGCCAGGTCCGCAATGTGCTGGTGTTCTCCGCGCAGGGATTCCAGCTCGGAACTGGCTCGACCAGCAGATGATTATCTGTGGCCAGCGACAGGACGGACGGCAGCGCCATGATGCCGGCCCAGCCGGAGGCACGCTGCACGCAGCCGTAGCGCGCCTCGGAAATGCGGGCAAAGAGAATGCGCCTGTTGTTGTCGTCCAGCAGCGTCTGGCATTCGTTGAGGATGCCGGTGCGGGCGGTGAAGTTCGTCTCGCCGAAGGCTAGGCGCCGGTGGTGCTCGGGAATGAATTTGTTGTCCGCATACGATCCGACATAGTAGTGCGGACCGCGGCGGTGGCTGGCGAAGAGCAGCACGTGTTTGTCGCCTAATGGAAAGAAGTCCGGCACGGCGCAATCCTCACCCCGCTCGGTGTATACGCCGCCTTCGTAAAACGGGTGCATATATTCCCAGTGCGCCATGTCATCCGACTTGAACAGGTAAGCCCGGTCGGGTTCCCGGCCGTCGAAGGCGTCGTGGCTGCTGTTGCCGGTGATCGCATAACAGGTGTCGCCTTCGACCCAGCCGCAGGGCGCGCCGTCGACCTTGTATGGATCGTCGGGGCCGGGCGTCAGGATCACCGGATTCGCGGGGTGTTTCTCCCAGTGCACCAGCATGTCGTCTGTGCTCGTGGCGAGGCAGATCCCCCCGGGCACGCCGTGGTAAATAATCGTCGGCACGCCGTCTGGACCGACAAAGCCTGTCCCACTGAAGCACCCGTCCATGTCGGGGCCATCCGGCGTTGGCGTCAGTGCGATCGGCAGGTCCACCCAGTCGACGAGGTTTTCGGAGACTGTGTGCCCCCAGTGGATCGTTCCGGTACGGCCGACGTGGTGTGCCTCGTGCGGGTTGTACTGGTAGAACAGGTGATATCGCCCCTGCCAGAAAAACGTGCCGTTCGGGTCATTCATCCAGTTGCTCGGCGGCAGGTTAATGGTAGGCGGGGCGATAGGCGTCGGACGCGAGTCGCAGTCGCTCCCCCATGCCTTCTTGGTGCGTTTTGCCTGCTTCGTGGTTCATTCGATCTCGGGCTCCCAGATTCGCGACTGCCGGGCTTCGAGCAGTCCCTGGTTGGTCGCTTCCAGCCGCCAGATTTCGACGGTCCGGATCGTCGTGGTTCCGCCGAATGCATAGATGTACAGACCATTTGCTGCCTGGTAGTCCATGTGTACGGCTGCTGCTGCCACGCGATCGTTGGCGAACAGTTCGACCAGGTATTTATCGATGAAGATGCGCAGCTCTACATCCTCGTCCGCCGGCAGGTCAGCGATAACGAATGGGGCGTCCGTCGAGCCGATTTGCAAGGTGCCCGCTTCCGGGTGCAGGATGATCGGCAAGCCCTCCCGGGCTTCGTTGGCGAAGAGCTGGAAGCCGAATCGTTTGCGCGTCGCCTCTGCCCGGTCGATCGTGATTCTGAGTTCGAAGGCATCGCCGTCGAGCTCGGCGATGTGTTCCCTGGCTGTGCCGCTGTGTTTTCGTTCCGGTATCGTGGCTGTCGAGTCGTGGATGGTGACCGGGTCATGGCGCAGCGACTCCAGTTCACGCAGCGGCCGGATGCGCAGGCTGCCGTCCTCACCCAGGCTGAGTTCGCGTGGCAGGCACTGGACCGTTTTCCGATCAATCGCTTCGTGCAGCGTCGTGAACCAGGCCCACATCACGCGACGTCCGTCCGGCGTGAGCACCGTTTCCGGGGCAAAGATGTCGCAGTACCGCTCGTCGCCCTGATTGCGGCGCCGCCAGTTCATGCGGCAGTGGGATTCCGGCACGAACTGTTCTGCGGCGGTGTTCCAGTCCCCGAGGTAATAGCGGCAGCCGAACGGATGGCTGATACACAGCAGCATCCACTTGTCGCCGAGCGGAAAAAAGTTGGGGCAGGAAATGTCCTCGCCGAGTGCGACGTCCGGGAAATCCTGTTTCAGGAAATCACCGACCAATGTCCAGCTCCTGAGATCGTCCGACTTGATCAATGGCGGGTTCTGGCCGCCTGAGATCGCGTAGTAGGTGTCGCCGATCAGAAAGCAGTCCGGATCCCAGTGCAACATCTCCGCCGGCTTCCCGTCCACAGTCATCGGCTCGACCGGATACGGTTTCTCCCAGGCCGACAGCTGGGTGTCTGTGGCGATGGCAATCTGATTGCGACCGGACGCCTGGCCGTGATAAATTGCCGCCGGCTTACCCTCTTTCGTGATGAAGCCGGTGCCGCTGTACATCCCGTGGTCGGTGAACGATTTTTGCAGTTTCGTCGGCTGCCAGGTCCAGTGCAGCATGTCCGGACTGGTGACATGAACGAAGCAAAAGGTCCCGTCGCCCTGCCACGGATACTGCAGGATGTAGTGCAGATGATACGTGCCGTCGACACAGAACGCCGCGTTGGGGTCGCCTGGTGAGCTGTCGCCGCCGGGGTGCATGAGATGAACGTTCAGTATCAACTCATCCGGCACGCAACTGGGGTCGTTTGTTGTATGCATTGGCCTTTCATAACCGGGGTGAGAACTTAGCGGAACGGCTCACTGCGCCCGGGCAGTGATCGATGCTCAGCCTAATGCAGCGGTTCGTCGAATTCAAACCAGGTGTGGCTGCTGCCGCAAGCTGAATATCGTCCGTTGGCATTCATGGACGGGATCGATTCAGTCTTCCAGCCGTACACGCAACATCTGCAGCGCCGAGGACACTGGCCTGGCGTTCCAGTGTTCGACATAGTTCTGGGCGTCGTATACAACGATCAGTTCACGCGGTCCGACGGTCTCGATCCCCAGGTAATCGCTGGAGTCGTCTTCGCGCAGGTACGGAGATCCGTTCTACTGCTCACCCGCAACGCTGTCGGTAAAACCGCAGGCCAGGAAGCCGCCGTCTACGACTATTGTCTGGCCATTGACGAACGCCGCCGCCGGGCTCGCCAGGTAGACGGCAGTGCCGGCCATCTCCGACGTTTGACCGAAGCGCGCGGCCGGCGTCCGCTCGAGGATGCGGCGGCCGCGGTCGGTGCCCACCAGGTTCTGGCGGTTCAGGTCGGTCACCACGAAGCCTGGTGCTATGGCGTTGGTGCGTACGCCGTGCTTCACCCATTCATTGGCGAGGCTGCGGGTCAGGCCGAGGACGGCGCTTTTCGCTGCTGCGTACGCCGACACCTCGATATTATCCACGAATGAACAGATCGATGCGACATTGATGATGCTGCCGCTGCCTTGCGGAATGAATACACGCGCAGCGGCCTGTGCACAGCGCAGCGAACCGGTTGCGTGCACGTCGTACATGTGATTGAACTCTTCCGGTGTCAGGTCGATTGCTGGTTTGCGCAGCTGGATACCGGCGCAGTTAATCAGGATGTCCAGGCTGCCTAGACGCTCGGTTGCGGTGTGCACGGCAGCTTCGACACTGTCGTTGTCGGTAACGTCCAGCCGAGTGCCGAAGACCCGTGGTTCGTCGATGTCGGCGTTGAGCTCGGAGGCGGCCTGCTCGACCAGTTCGGCCCGGCGCGAGCCGATGAGTACGCGCGCACCGTGTGCAGCGAGGCCGGCCGTGAGCGCCCGCCCGATCCCGGTGGCGCCGCCGGTGACGAGCGCGCCCTTCCCGGTCAGATCAAATAGTGCAGTTTGGATCGGCATATGGTCTTGCAGGCTCCTCAGGCATCAGCCGGTGGAATATTGTCCTTGAGGTTTGGTTCGCGGGTCAGGACGTCGTGCGGCCAGACAATTTGTCGACGTTCCGGCGTCAGGCGTTCCAGCAGCTCCTTTGACGGTCGGTAGCCGTGCCGGAAGAAGCCCCAGCTCGGGCCGTAGCGCTGAACGACAGTGCGACGTTGCCCCTCGTTCACCCGTCTGGCCGAGCCGTGACAGATGGTGTCGGCGAAGACAACCGCGTCTCCGGCTTTCATGAAAATCTCCTCACTGAGCGGCATTCCGTCGCCGCTGCAGAATTCACTGCCCATGGTGTGCTTGGCCATGAGCGGGTGCTCCAAGTTCTGCTTGTGGCTGGCCGGGATGAACACTGTACCGCCGTCGCCCGGCTTGATATCCATGAGGGCGATCAGCACATTTACCTGGCAGACCATGAACTTGCCGTTCTTATAGCGGTACTGGTTGCGCTTGGCGTGACGCTCGCCGCCGGAGTGCATGCCGATCGCGTTCCCCGGTCCGCGCAGATTGGCGAATGTTTCGTCGATGAACAACGGGCCCTGCGTGTAGTCGAACGACCCGGCGCCACCGACGAACAGTTTGACGTGTTCGATCCAGGCGGGATGATCGACCAGCGCTTCGAAGGGGGCACCTGCCTCGTAGATCTGCTGGTAGTTGATGCCGTCCTTTGGTTCGAAGCTGTGCCCGTGCACGTAGCCGTACCATTGGCCGGGTTCGAGCGGTGGAATGGCGTCGATACAGCCGTTGAGAGCGGCAACTTCATCTGCGTTGAGGGCACCTTCCAGGCGCACATATCCGAGCAGATCGAAATGGTAGGCATCCATTTCCGGGACGCTCATGGGATCCTCTTTTCCAGAGTGAAAACTGCTTGTTCTTGGAGGTAAACGACGTGTGAAATGTTACTTGAATGTTCGGCCAGATCAAATGTCCGGTTTACGAATCGACTCGCACCGCGGCCGGGTTGTTCAATGAATTTCCATGAGCCCCTCTCAATCCGTTTCCAGCTCCACGAAATAATGCAGGTTCGGCGGATTGTCCGGGTCATAGCCGACGGCGATGGACTTGTAGCAGGCCAGGAACTGCAGTGCGGGCATGTAAAGAATGTCGCGGATGCCGTCGGGCAGACCGGCATCCAGTTCGATCACGTAATCCGCTGCCGCCCGCAGTTCATCGGTAGCGCGGTCGCAGACCAGCAGTACCTTGCCTTTCAGTGTCTTGATGTTGCGGACGAACTCGGGGTAGTGCGCCTGTCCCGTATCCGACATGAGCACAGTGACCAGCATCGTATCGTCGACATTTGAGATTGGACCGTGCTGGTAGTCCAGCGTCACGTACGAGTCGACCGGCAGCAGCACGGTTTCTTTTATTTTCAGTTGTGCTTCGCGTGCCAGGCCGTAGTTCGGGCCGCTGCCGAGAAACGCATATTTGCTGATCGCCGCGTCCTCGCTCAGTTCGCGTCCGATTGTTTCGAACGCTGCCATCTTGTCGCGTGCCAGCGCGGGCAGCGACTGCAAGCCATCGATGATATCCTGTTGCCCTGTACAGACCGCTGCCAGGTAATATCCGGCCAAGACCATGGCAGTCAGTGATTGCGTCGTTGTGATACTCTCCTCGTGTGCCTCCTCGAGGACCAGCACGATGTCGGCGGCGTGGGCCATTGGACTGTCACCGAAGCAGGTGACCGCCAGAGTTGCGGCGCCGGCCTCGGCCGCGGCCTGCTGCGCCCTGACGCTTTCGGAGGTGCTGCCGGATCGCGAGTAGGTGATTGCCAGTGTCCGGCGCGACGGATTCAGGAAGGCATCGCGGTTGAGCATCAGGTCGGACGCGTGGACGGCGCGACAGGTCTTGCCGGACAAGCGCTGGCAGAACGGCGCTACGGCGTGGGCGATATTGAGCCCCGAGCCGCAGCCGGAAACGACAATCTCCTCAGCTGCGTCCCACAGTTCCTGCAGTGCTGCTGCCTGGTTGTCGATACGCGGAAAGACGCCTTCCCAGGCGCTTGCCGAATTGCGTGTTTCACGAAGGGTATGTTGGCCGACAGTTGATTCTGGCATGTCGTTCTGGGGTTTCAGGGTTCGGTGTTAGCGTACGATGTTGGCGTTTCAGGGCAGGGCAGGGCGGTTCTCGTCGGCTATCGGCAGCCCCAGGCATTGCACCGCTGCAGCGCCCCATTCATTGCCGCGTTTTACCGCGTCGTCAAGTGTGGCGCCGTTGCAGATGGCGCTGAGGAAACCGGCATTGAAACAGTCGCCCGCGCCTGTGGTGTCCACGACCTCCACGACCGTGCCGGGATGATGTCGGATTTCGCCGTTGCAGCGGCTGTACGCCCCGTCGGCACCGGCCTTGACAATAATTCCTGTGGCATTCTCATCGAATGCCGCCAGCGCGTCCGGTACGGTGCTGCAACCGGAGATGCCGGTGATTTCGTCGGCGTTCGGGACGAACCAGTCGAGCCAGGGAAGTGCCGGGAGCAGGTCTGAGATATCCCACGTATCTGCCGGATCCCCGCCCATGTCGAGTGAGGTGGTCATGCCGTTGGCCCGGGCGTCCTCGAGCAGTTGCCCGATCGACGGGCGTAACCCGACCTGCAGAAAAAAGGAGCCGAGATGCAAGTGTTCCGCGTCCGCCAGATAGCCGGCAGGAAAGTCAGCCAGCGTGTTGCTCTTGAGTGTGCCAAGATCGGTGATGAACATGCGGTCGTTCGGGTACGTCAGGGAGACCGTGATGCAGGTTCGATCGTGATCGGTCTGTGCGACAGTGTCGGTGTTCATGCCGTATGTCTGCAGGGTTGACACCAGGAAATCGCCATAGAAATCATTGCCGACACAGCCGAAAAAGCGCACCGGCACGCTGGTACTCGCGAGGATGATTGCAACGTTGGCGGTTGAGCCGCCGGGCGCCATGGAGCGCTCGGTGCCGATGATCTCCTTGCCGAACGCCGGTGGTACGGTCATGCCGGACAGGATCAGGTCGACATTGAGATCACCGAGTACGTGGATCATCGGTTTTCCACTGCTTGCCAGTCCTTGGCGAACTGTTCGAGCCCGGCCTCAGTCAGTGGGTGATCATAGAGTTGATCGAAGACCGCCGTTCCCAGGGTCAGTACCTGTGCCCCGGCGCGTATCGACATCATCACGTGATGCGGAGTGCGCACGCTGCCGATGATGATCTGCGCGTCGAATCCATACTCGCGCATCATCGTGCGCGTGTCCCGCACCACTTCCATACCGTCCGCACCGGTGGCATCGATGCGCCCGACAATGATGCTCACGTAGTGGGCGCCGGCTTTGCACGCCAGCAGCGCCTGGTTCAGCGATGCCACCATTGTCAGGTTGATCCGGATATTTTCCTGGCTGAGTATCGAAAGCGCCTTGATC
>Ga0209501_10004734_pt1 | contig 12860 bp, 5 predicted proteins | sample ArcticOcean_MG_C_4_FD_187434 | JGI IMG/M metagenome (GOLD analysis project Ga0209501, IMG submission 187434) | Marine microbial communities from western Arctic Ocean - ArcticOcean_MG_CB4_134 (SPAdes) (version 2) | ecosystem: Environmental > Aquatic > Marine > Oceanic | place: Arctic Ocean...
CCCATATTCATGTAAAATCTTCCAAAATATGGTATAAGTACGGTTATCCTAATACATAAAACAGTAATATTTTACTTTTGGTATTGAGGAAAAAGTTGAATAAAATTTTACATATAATTCTCATATCCCTTTTTAGTCTCACATTCATTTCCTGTGCTAAAAAAAGTAGTGATGATAGTAGTTCAAGCACTGACAACACAACCACTACAACCACCACTACAACCACCACATCCAATACCTGTCCAGCTGAGAACTGGTGGCAACTGATGGAAGGAAGTACCAGCAGGAATGCCAGCTTTTTTGGAAATCCAACTTTAAATCGTCACTCCGAACAAGGTAGCGGCAGAGTTTTATATGTAGATCAAGCCGCGCTTTCTCAGTATCCGAAGAGAGATAACTATCTTTCGTTTGATGTCTTTGATGCAGATATCGATTGGACATGGGAAATGAAAGGCCACCCTCATGGCAGTTACATTTGGCCAAGCGGCGGCGGCAATGACCAGGTTGATCTATCTGCAAATGCACCTGTTCTGAGCGATAATTTTACCCAGGAGGCATGGGTCTATTCCGACAATATCACAATGGATTACCATTACCGTTCAATCATGGGCTCGGGACAAGGACTCCATGCAGCCTATTCTAGTAAATGGGATATAGATACGTCACCAACAATTTCTATTATTACTAGAAATTGGGCTTGCACTACTTGTGGGATTAACTATGGATTTGGGACTGGTACCAAATTAATTAAGTTCAATGCAGATGTTACTGTCCCTGTTAAAGTCTGGCACCATATAGCCACCACCTTCGATGGTACCAATTATATATTATATATGAATGGTGAAGTGGTAGACAATAACACCGTTACGGCAGGAGACACCCCAGCAGCAACACCGGTAAGATATATCGGCACAGATTTCATAGGGAAAATAGATGAGGTGCGAATGTGGAGTGTGGCCAGGACCCAGGCCGAGATTCAAACCAATATGAATAAGACCTTGGCAGATAATGTGACAGGAATGGTAGCCTATTATCCAATGGCCGTCAACAACAACTACTCGATGATCATAGACAATAGTTCAAATGCGAATCATGCCTCTATAACGAAAGCCGAAATTCGATCAAGGTTTTTCTCTGACAATTCATCTTGCGCCAATGGACCTGATGGGACCACAAGCTGTCCCTACCCCACAATCCGCGGCGCACTTGATGATGCCCAGCCCGGAGACCACATTTATATAAGGGAAGGAAGATATAGCGAGTTGCTGACCAAATGGCAGCTGAATCATTCATATGAAAGAGTTGAAAACAATTTGGCAACAGAAGGGCCGAAAATCGTCATTGAGGGGTATCCGAATGAAGAGGTGATTCTTGATGGTACTGTAGCCATTAATGCTATATGGGACAACTACACTAATAGTGATGGTCACAATATCTACACAACAGTTTTGGATATGGACAATATTTCAAAACAAATAAATAAAACTGTAGATAATATAACTGGGGTATTTGTCAATGGGAGGTACATGATACCTGCCATGCCAATGAATTTTAAAAATCCTACCGATAACACGACAGGAAATCCTAAAAACCGCGAACCGGGTACCGTTTGGGCAGGGATAGGAAAATCTCCTTTCAATACTGTAAGTGACATCGATGCAGGAGAAGACGAGGATGAAGAAGACGAGGATGAGACACCCACAGTTTATGGTTCTGACGGCAGTGCCTATGTTAATGATTATGTGCCTGGCGATCTTGCAAATTTGGATAATAACGAAGAATGGTCATTTAACGCAGCCACTAAAACACTCTACCTCTATCCCAGTGATAATAATACTACTCCCTCATCAAGTGTTCGGGTCAGGGTCAGGGACAGATTCTTAAACTTTGCATATTCTGATAACATTGAATTCAAAAACATTCATTTTTTTGCCGGTTCAGTCAGATTTTTTGAAAGCAGTTATCTTACGATAGAGGACAGCAGGTTTTCATTCAGTGGTGAAATGGGTTTACATGGCAACAAAGTTACGTTTGGCAGTCATACCCTTGTCAGAAATACCATCTTTGAATATATCAATGACAGTAGTGCTTGGTATCATAACCGTACGATGTTTCCAACCATGGAAAATGTTCTTTTCAGGTACAATGACTGGTTTAAAGTCTCTTACCTGTATGGAGCAACTAACAGAAATTACAGGGGAGCGAGGGGAGATGGAACCTTTAAACCAGGAGGCAGCATCTGGCGTTACGTTACCGTAGAAAATAGTTCCACGGCTGGTATTTACCCTGGAGTTAATTCCTTAGTAGAGTATGGCCGATTTGAAAATCTCTATGACGCCGGTGACGGCGGCGGGATTCAAAGAAATCCGATTTCCGTTCCTCTTTCCACGACACGTTATAGCTGGTTCATCAATATTCCCGGTTTTAATGGGATGCGCTTCGACGGAAGTTGCAGCGGCAACAATGGCGATATACATCATGTCGTCTCCACGGGGAATCGCCGTGGGTTTCGATTAAAAGGTGATTACCATGATGTGTATCATGTTAATGCGTATGACAATGCCAGGAAGGATGTCAGCATTTCCCCGCAAAAGTATTGTGGGTTAGATATGGCAGGAGATACAGTACCGGGTAATTCGAATTCTAATTTTTATAACAGTATTGTGGAGACCAGTTTGTGGTGCAATACACCCAGTTGCTCTGAGGCAGATTCTCCATATGGTGGTGTTGCCAATTTTTTCCCTCTTGCTAAATATGGTATATGGTTAGGTCATGCATTGAAGGCAGATCCGCACTTTGAACTGGCAGATCCATGGATACAGAATCGGTCTCGGTCTAATGACAATCTAACAGCAACATTTGGCCAAAACCCCTGGAGTGACACAAATCAGGACTATGATTTTAGGCCCCGAAAAGGATCTTATCTGATTGACAATGGACTGGTCATACCAGGGATTAATGACGGTGAGGACACAAACCCGGAACATGATCAGGATTGCAAATTCCATGGATACAGAATCGGGCTCGGTCTAATGACAATCTAACAGCAACATTTGGCCAAAACCCCTGGAATGACACAAATCAGGACTATGATTTTAGGCCCCGAAAAGGATCTTATCTGATTGACAATGGACTGGTCATACCAGGGATTAATGACGGTGAGGACACAAACCCGGAACATGATCAGGATTGCAAATTTATAAGTCACCCTCCATTATATTCCGGCCAGCACCGTAAATATGTAGGAGCTGCCCCTGACATAGGAGCTTATGAATATGGTGACAGTGTTTACTGGATCCCGGGATTCAGGTACCCCCATCCCAGTGTTCCCATTCCAAATGATAATGCTTCAGACGTCCCTGTTGATTACAGCCTGGTATGGAACTATCCCTACAAAAAGGACTATTCCAATACAAAGGCCACCGTTACTGTAAGCGGGCCGGGTGTGAACCGCACTGAAGAATTTCAGTATCCCCATAATGTTCTTTTTCAAGCCTTTGAGCCGGGTGGAACCTATAACTGGTCTGTAACCGTGGACAACGTCAGTGGTGGTAACTGGACCTTCAAGGTAGATGATAAAATCTATCCCTTGAATGATCGCTCTGTTGATATCACAAACAATTCGAGTTTAGTGCCTTCTCAGGTTAAAAATTTGGAGGTCTCAAATAATATAATGTCTTTCTTACGTTTTGATATTCCATCTTCAATTACAGACAGTCATAAGATTAAATTAAACTTAGTAATCGATGGAGAAAGCACATTAAACGGTGGAATTGCGTTTCACGAGTATGGTCAAACGGGCTGGGGAGAAAACGCGGATAATAAAAACATCGGCATTATTGATCATAGCCTTGGAGCAACAATAGCTACATTGACTTCCCTGGATAATGGAACTACTGTGTGGGATAATGGAACTGCAGTGACAATGGATAATGGAACTACACTAACAATTGATTTAACAGATAAAATAACTTCATATGGAGGAGAATACTCCGTTGCCATACGTGTTTTAGAAACTACAGATAAAGTCACATTTTTCAGTAAGGAAAAACTTCTGACCGACGGTAAACATTCCAATGGAGTAAATTATGGGAAAGGATATGCACCCCAGAAAAATGTGTGGCCAAATATTTCTTTCAAATAAGGCTTCATCCATGAAACTGAGTCCCTACTAATTAAGGTATTCGGCACTACTAAATCCAACCCCATCATCTCCTGTGAGTAACTCCCACTAATTATTCACAGAGTCAGAAAAACCTCTGAGTAAAATCCACACATTCTTGTAAATTACCCCCTTAATTCAGATAGAAAAGTATTGAAAAATGTTGTAATAGGTCTATTATCACGTTTTAGTCTAAAATTTCTTGTGCAGATTCAGTAACTCTGGATTATCTACTCAGAGTCTCTGGTTTTAAAATATGAGTTTTCAAACTTATTTCCTCTCATTACTTGTGAAATAAAAAAATGAATAAAATTTTATACATAGTTCTCATCTCCCTTTTTAGTCTCACTGTCATCTCGTGTGCTAAACAAAGTAGTGATGATTCATCTAGTAGTAGTTTTTCAAGTTCAGGTACCGATGAAAGCTCTTCAGGTGCCGATGAAAGCTCTTCAGGTGCCGATGAAAGCTCTTCAGGTGCCAAAGCAACCTCCTCGTGTCCGAGCTGCATAGTTTTATATATCGATAAAGAATCACTCTCTAAATATAAGACAGATAACTATCTTTTGTTAGATCCCTTTGAAGGTCACCGTCAAAATGGTCTTATTACTGAAGATTTTGAATTTTACCACGAAAGCAGTTCCTTTCCAGATTTTATCGATTTAACAGAAAATGCCCCCACTTTGGGAGAAACGTTCACCATTGAAATGTGGATCTTTCCCGATCAATTGGGAGAACAGCATCAAAGAATTATTGGCCCAACTCCACTCATATCATTTCATATGGCAATAGATGAGGCATCGGAAATTAGATATGGATTAAATAATAAGTTTATCCGCGTTCAACGCATCATAAAAAATGTCGATTGGTACCATGTAGCTATTACCTATGACAGTAATGATCATTTCATCTTCTATCTCAATGGGGAAGAAGTGGATAGATATAAACATTTAAAGGGAAAGGGGATATCACCTAATAATGCGACAAGATATATTGGCGGAAAGGAGGATGGAGGCAAATTTCTTGGTAAAATTGATGATGTCCGAATGTGGAATGTAGTCAGGTCGCAGGAAGAGATCGAAGAAACAATAAAATCAAGGAACCAGCCTTTGACGGGTAATGAAACCGGACTAGTAGCTTATTATCCAATGGATCTCAATAATGAGTGGGAACTGGTTGATCTTAGTTCAAATAATAATAATGTTAAAATGGGACGCAGGGGCCCCCTGTCAAGAGCCGCAACTAGTTCAGGAAAATTCATCGATGATTTCATAATCAATGAGGAGATTCGGCCAAGATATTTCTCAGATGATTGTCCAGATGGACCTGATGGCAGCTTGACATGTCCATATCCAACCATACGAAGTGCCATGGATGATCTCCATAAAAGGATAAAGAATGGCCAGTATGGTGGGTATCATTTATATATCCGAGAAGGTAGGTATACTGAGGTCCTTAACAAATGGCATCTAAATAAAGACAATCAAATGGATATGAGTAAGGTCCGCCCCATAGTTTTTGAAGGATATCCAAATGAAAAGGTGATTATCGACGGTACTGTAGCCCTTAATGATAATAGTTCTAATTGGCAACAATCTTCTCATCTATTGGACAACGGAACGAGCATTAATATTTATAAAACAGTAGTAGATTTTGATAACATTTCTAGAGAAATCAGAATGCCCATTAGTTTGATCTATCAGTTATTTGTTAATGACAGATATATGATACCTGCCATGCCAATGAATTTTAAAAATCCTACTGATCCAACCACTGGGAATCCAAAAAATCCCGAGCCGAATACTATCTGGTCATTATCACAAAGAACAGAAGAAGAAGCTATTGTACAAGTGGAAGATGAAGGAACTATTGATGAAGAAAATATCGACAATTCTACCCTGTATGATAATGCCACAATGTTAGCACAATCGATAACCCCTTCGGGGCGACCTTCAGCTAAAGGGGGACCATATGTTCCAGGGAGCCTTGAATTTTTTGATGGAGTTGAAGAATGGGCATTTGATAATAATACTAAAACTCTGTACCTCTATGCCAGTGATAATTTTACCCCCAATTCCACAAATGTCCGAGTCAGGGTAAGGGACAGATTCGTGAATATAAGGAACTCCGAAAACATCACATTTAAAAATATCGATTTCTTTGCAGGTTCAATCACTATCAGGGGTACAAAACATTTTACTTTGGAAAATTGTAGATTTTCATTCAATTCCGATATGGGACTTTTAGGCAACAGTATTGAATATTCTCCTATATCAACGGTAAGAAATTGCATTTTTGAATATATTAATGACGGTCACTCATGGTCGCAGCAGCTATCCAGCCATCCGGTTCTTGAGAATGTTCTATTTAGGTATAATGACTGGTTTGGCGGTACTGCCTGGTCTCCAACTACAGACCGGAATTATAGAGGCGATAGCATGGCCATGGCTGAAGCTCAAGGTGACCAATCCTGGTATGGTACTCAATGGCGTTATATTACAATTGAGAATACTTTCACAGCTGGAATCTTTGCAGGACCTCGGTCTTTGGTGGAGTATGCTCGATTTGAGAATCTATATGAAGGTTGTGACTGCAGCGTTATTCAAAGAAATGCTGCAGGTGCTAGATATTCCACCACACGTTTCTCATGGATCATCAATGCACCTGGTCTGAATGGTATGAGGTTTGATAGTAAATGTGGAGCAAGGTTTGGTGATGTACATAATGTCGTCTCGATAGGCAACCGTCGGGGTTTTCGGCTAAAGGGAGACTTTCACGATGTTTATCATGTTAATGCTTATGACAATAGAAGGCAGGATATCACTCTTAGTGTCGACAAGTATTGTGGCCCGGACATAGAGGGGGGAAGAGAAAAAGCTGAACCCGGTAACTGGAATTCGAATATTCACAACGTTCTTGTAGGAGGTTCATTTCAATGTTTTTCAGAAGACTGTTGGGCTGAGGGTACGGACCCTATGACAAATAAAACTGGTGTTTTTAATCCCTGGTTTGATTTTCCTCATCTCGATTCTGTCGGTATCTGGTTCGGAAGACTACTCAGTGGGCAAGGCAGTGGCTGGTCTTCTCCAAAAAAGGAATTGGGGAAACCCTGGATACAAATGCGGTCTTTACCAGAATCAAAACTTATAGAAAAATTTGGAGCTAATCCATGGGATGTACCTGATCAAGATTATGATTTTCGTCCCAAAAAAGGATCATCTTTGATTGATAGTGGAGTTATGATACCTGGAATCAATGATGGAAAAGATACAGGAGTGCCACACCCTGAAGATGGGATAGATTTTAATCACCCACCCTTATATTCTGGACAGAAACGCAAATTTGTTGGAGAAGCTCCAGATATTGGTGCCTATGAATATGGTGACAGCGTCTACTGGATACCAGGATTCAGGTATCCTCATCCCAGTGTTCCCATACCAAACGATGGTGCGGTGGATGTTCCCATTGATTACAGCCTGGTTTGGAACTATCCGTACAAAAAGGATTATTCGAATACAAAGGCCTCAGTCAAGGTGAGCGGACCAGGAGTGAACCTCACCAAAGAATTTCAGTATCCTTATAACGTTTTTTTTCAAGCCTTTGAACCTGGCGGGACCTATAACTGGTCTGTAACAGTCGACAACGTCAGTGGAGGCAACTGGACCTTCAAGACAGATGATAAAATCTATCCCTTGAATGACCGCTCAGTTGATACCACTGACAAGAAGAGCCTGTTGCCTTATCAAATTGATAATCTGGAGGTGTCCAAAAATAAAATTGCCTTTTTACTTTTTGATATTCCTTCCTCCATTAATGGCAACCATAAGATTAAGTTAAACTTAGTGCCTTATGAATGTGTGAGAAAGGATAATGGTGCGTGTAAGAAAGATGCACAACACGATGGATCAGTAGTCTCCCTGAATGGAGAGATCGAGATCTACAAGTATGATTACAAGGGATGGGGAGAAAAAACGGATAAGAAGAACATAGGTATTATTGACCATAGTCTGGGAACAAAACTGGCCACACTAACATCCCTTTATGATGGAACTGCAGTGTCAGTCGATTTAACAGATCAAATCAAATCTTATGGAGAAGAATTTTCAATTGCTCTGAAGGTTTCGGATCCTTCAGATAAAGTCTATTTTTACAGTAAGGAAAAAGGAATAACCGGTAGAGGAATCGTCCCTAACACAATCGTCTGGCCCTACCTTTCCTTTCAATAAGATCTAATTTTTTCAGGTAAAGGACCAGACTCAGATTCAGGGGTTGGTGGAGGCTCCAACTATATAATCTCCACCTTGTATATATAAAGTAGCTAGTCTCTTTTCTACCTAGAGGCTCAATCAGTTGTTGCCACAACCACCAATAGTAAACCAAGTGAGATATTTACTCATAATCTTTTCCGTATTCCTTTTTAGTCTCACCGTCATTTCCTGTGCTAAAAAAAGTGGTAGTAGTAGTAGTACCACTAACACAACCACTTCCGACAACACAACCACCACATCAAGTGGATTATATATTGCTGTAGGTGCTTCAGGGACTTTACTAACCTCATCGGATGGAACCTCTTGGGATAACAGGACTTCTGGTACAACAAACAATCTCTATGGAGTCACCTACGGAAACAGTACATTCGTGACGGTTGGAGATAATGGAACCATCCTTACTTCTTCGGATGGAACCTCTTGGGATAACAGGACTTCTGGTACAACAAACAATCTCTATGGAGTCACCTACGGAAACAGTACATTCGTGACGGTTGGAGATAATGGAACCATCCTTACTTCTTCTGATGGAACCTCTTGGACTAATAAAAGAACCTCTTCTGGAACATCAGAGCATCTCTATGAAGTCACCTACGGAAACGGACTCTTCGTGACGGTTGGAGAGAATGCAACCATCCTTACTTCTTCGGATGGAACCACTTGGACTGAAAGAGACGGTAGAAGATCAAAGTGGGCAATACCAAAGTATCTCAAAGGAGTCACCTACCGAAAAGAACTCTTCGTGACAGTGGGTCGAAATGGACTTATCCTCAACTCTTCTGATGGAACCACTTGGACTGAAAGAAAGTCTGGAACAAAGTACAATCTCGTTGGAATCACCTACGGAAACGGACTCTTCGTGGGTGTGGGTAAAAATGGACAAATCGTCACCTCTTTTGATGGGAACTGGTGGGTTAAAAGAACCTATGTATTATCAACTTGGTTAAATGGAGTCACCTACGGAAACGGTACATTCGTGACAGTTGGAGATAATGGAATCATGCTCACCTCTTCTGATGGAATATCGTGGACTAAAAGAACCTCTGTTACAACAAACAGTCTCGGTGCAGTCAAATTTCTTCCTAGTCTCACTGACATCTCTTGTTCAAAGAAAGATGATTCATCTAGTAGTAGTTCTGCTGATGGAATTCCAGGGACCTATCAGTTGGCAACTAATGATTATGCTAATGGAGTTGCCACCGACTCTTCAGGAAACGTCTATGTGACAGGAGGCACCAAAGGGGGACTGGATGGTAATACCAGTGCAGGAAACACGGACCTCTTCGTGGTTAAGTACAACTCCAGTGGTACAAAGCAGTGGACGAAGCAGCTTGGGTCATCAGGTCGTGATTCTGCAAATGGAGTTGCCACCGACTCTTCAGGAAACGTCTATGTGACGGGAGTGACCTTTGGGGGACTGGATTGTAATACCAGTGCAGGAGCCAATGACCTCTTCGTGGTTAAGTACAACTCCAGTGGGACAAAGCAGTGGACGAAGCAACTTGGGTCAGTAAGTAGTGATTTTGCTAATGGAGTTGCCACCGACTCATCCGGAAACGTCTATGTGGCAGGAGGCACCTATGGAGGACTGGATGGTAATACCAGTGCAGGAAACACGGACCTCTTCGTGGTTAAGTACAACTCCAGTGGGACAAGGCAGTGGACGAAGCAGCTTGGGACAGCGGAGTATGATGAGGCTAGAGGTGTTGCGACCGACTCATCCGGGAACGTCTATGTGGCAGGAGGCACCAAAGGAAACCTGAATGGTAATTCCAATTCAGGGAGGACTGACCTCTTCGTGATTAAGTACAACTCCAGTGGGACAAGGCAGTGGACGAAGCAGCTTGGGACATGGCAGACTGATTTAGCTAATGGAGTTGCCACCGACTCATCCGGAAACGTCTATGTGACAGGAGTCACCTATAGACACCTGGATGGTAATACCAGTGCAGGCAGCGCTGACCTCTTCGTGGTTAAGTACAACTCCAGTGGGAAAAAGCAGTGGACGAAGCAGCTGGGGACTTCAAGTCGTGATCATGCTAGAGGGGTTGTCACCGACTCATCCGGAAACGTCTATGTGACAGGAGACACCTACGGAGGACTGGATGGTAATACCAATGCAGGCTACAATGACCTCTTCGTGGTTAAGTACTTAGATAATGGTACAAAGCAGTGGACGAAGCAGCTTGGGACATCGAGTGATGATTTGGCTAGTGGAGTTGCGACCGACTCTTCAGGAAACGTCTATGTGACAGGAGGCACATATGGAGGACTGGATGGTAATACCAATGCAGGCAACAGTGACCTCTTCGTGGTTAAGTACAACTCTAGTGGTACAAAGCAGTGGACGAAGCAGCTTGGGTCAGCAAGTCGTGATTATGATTATGGAGTTGCCACCGACTCATCCAGAAACGTTTATGTGTCAGGAGAAACATATGGAGGACTGGATGGTAATACCAATGCAGCCAACGCTGACCTCTTTGTGGTTAAGTACAACTCCAGTGGGACAAAGCAGTGAAATAGGTCACTAAGGTTCCACCAACCTCATCATTTCTCTGAGATCACGTTGAAGATCATTCCACCTTTCCCCTCTGAAAAGATCTTACACTAATGCTTTGCAATCCTGAAAAAGTTTTCTAATTGGTAAACCTGAGAGCGTAGGTACTTCATAGACCTTCCTTTACGTTTCCCTTCCTTAACAATCTATGATTCTAAATTAATTAACGACATATCCATCCATCTCAGGGCCAGATTTGATTCTCCTGATTCTAAAAGCACTTATTAGCATCTCAGCTCCATTCTCTCCTGTGAGAAACTCCCACTAAATCTTCACTGTCAGGCTCCCTCCAAAATCCCAACCTTATTGTAAAAAATATGAATTAATGGTAGATTATCAGACTCATAAACCACCAATAGGAAACCAAATGAAATATCTACTCATAATTCTCTCCCTCCTTATTCTGACCTCCCCTCTGGTAGCGCAGGAGACAGGTGTTTTATATTTTAAAAAAGTTAACGGCAAATTTGGATGGTTTGAGAATGGTAATGATAAAAAAGATTGGATATATGTAGGAGAAATTAAAAACGGGAAACCAAATGGAACTGGGGTATTAAGTTCTACTTCTGGAAAATATTCTGGAGAAGTAAAAAATGGGATGAAGCATGGACAAGGGACTTATACATACAAAAGTGGAAGAAAGAGAGTAGGTGAGTTTAGAAAAGGTAAACCATGGAACGTTAAAAGTTATGACAAAAACGGAAAAATAGAAACTGAGTGGGTTAAAGGTATAAAACTTAAAAAAGTAGCGCAGGAGACAGGTGTTTTATATTTTAAAAAAGTTAACGGCAAATTTGGATGGTTTAAGAATGGTGATGATAAAAAAGATTGGATATATGTAGGAGAAATTAAAAACGGGAAACCAAATGGAACTGGGGTATTAAGTTCTACTTCTGGAAAATATTCTGGAGAAGTAAAAAATGGGATGAAGCATGGACAAGGGACTTATACATACAAAAGTGGAAGAGAGAGAGTAGGTGAGTTTAGAAAAGGTAAACCATGGAACGTTAACAATTATGACAAAAACGGAAAAATAGAAGCTGCGTGGATTAAAGGTATAAAACTTAAATGGGTTAAAGGTATAAAACTTAAAAAAGAAGAGGCGCCTCTAGAGGAAAAAGGACATACAGAAAACAAATCTTATAAAATTGGAGTTCGCGCTCTTTTAGGAAATACATCTGGTAAAATCAGTACGTCTAATAGTTCTTTCTCACTAATCTGGGAGAACTATGGCTTGGGATTTAATCAGATGTCATTCAAAACCACATACTCAAACAAAAACACACCTTCAAAAAACGATGTGTATGAGATGAAAAACTCTTCGCTTGACTTGTCATATACAATTGGAGAAAATTGGATTTTAACCACGGGTGCCGGATATGTATATGGAGGTAAGGGCTCAATTACCAGTGCTTCATCTCCCATCAAATATGAAACTGAAAGTGTTTCAGGTTTTGGATTATTCGGATTATTAGGGATGGTATGGGAAGGTCTAGAAGGTTTAATTGGTGTAAGGTATTACAGCACAAATTATACAGACTTTAACAGCACAAATACATCTGAGGTTTCTACACTAGTAAAAGCATATCCCATAAGTGATGCTCAACTTATCTTTGGCTTAGGATATAGTTTCTAATGAAAATACAATTGAAACATATGATCATTCTCCTCTTTCAAACTTATTTTTTATCATTACTGGTGAAGGAAAAAGATGAATAAAGTTTTATACATAATTCTCATATCCCTTTTCAGTCTTACTTCTTCAATATTTTCTAAAGAAGAATAATATGAAAAGTTTATTGTCTTGGTTTATCCTAATAGTCAGCATTGCAGTACTGGTTTCTTCATGTTCAAGTAGTGAAGATATTTTACCTGA
>Ga0209501_10004738_pt1 | contig 12848 bp, 11 predicted proteins | sample ArcticOcean_MG_C_4_FD_187434 | JGI IMG/M metagenome (GOLD analysis project Ga0209501, IMG submission 187434) | Marine microbial communities from western Arctic Ocean - ArcticOcean_MG_CB4_134 (SPAdes) (version 2) | ecosystem: Environmental > Aquatic > Marine > Oceanic | place: Arctic Ocean...
TACTGGTATTGAGACACCAAAAGAGTGATTGATATGAAGTCTGGTTGAGGTTTGACAGTCACCAAACCATCACCAAAAACAATAGAATAACAGTCACCAATAATTTCCTCAAATCAAAAATCCCCCACTTCCTTGTAAAACAAACCGATTGGTGTTATATTTCGGGTTCTCCTAAAACCAAACAATAGGGAACAAAATGAAATTATCACCTGAAGAACGAAAGGAAAGGATAAAAGAATATAACAAGAGAAGATATCAAAATATGACTGAGGAACAGAGGGAGGAGATAAAAGGATATAACAAGAGAAGATATCAAAATATGACTGAGGAACAGAAGGAGGAGATAAAAGGATATAACAAGAGAAGACTTCAAAATATGACTGATGAACAGAGGGAGGAGATAAAAGGATATAACAAGAGAAGACTTCAAAATATGACTGATGAACAGAAGGAGGAGATAAAAGAATATAACAAGAGAAGATATCAAAATATGACTGAGGAACAGAGGGAGGAGATAAAAGGATATAACAAGAGAAGACTTCAAAATATGACTGATGAACAGAAAGAGGAACATATAGAGAAGACAAAAGAATATAATAAGAGAAGATATCAAAATATGACGGAGGAACAAAAGGAGAAGAGAAAGGAGAAGAGAAATGAATATAATAAGAGAAGATATCAAAATATGACGGAGGAACAGAAGAATAAAACAATAACCCCCCACTAAAACAAACCCCATCATCTCCTGTGAGTAACCCCCACTAATTCATCACAGTCAGACACCCTCCAAGTAAAATCCCCCACACATTGTAAAACAAACCACTTGATGTTATATTTCGGGTTCTCCTAATACACCAATAGGAAACCAAGTGAAACACCTATTCATCATCCTCATCTCAATCCTTCTTCTTTCTTCTCCTGTGATTGGAGATAATCATAAAGGTGAAACTCTTTATGGGTGGGGTAATACCCTTCCTTATGTTTGGAAAGGATTTGGAGAAAAAGAAACTCACCCTGGTGATTCCCACCTATTACTGACTTAAATCGAACCAAGAACCACAACAAAACCCAAATCTCTGATTTTCACCAACCATCACTTCGGAAAAAGAATAAAATCCCAGTAAAAATTACTCTTGACACTTTAAAACCAAGCAATTACTATTAGACCTGAATTTTGATTTTCCTATACTCGACGGGGTAACAAACTAAGGCTTTGCCATTTTTTCTCTCTGGCACAAACCCTTAGTTTCGCCTTATACGCCTGCGCAGTCAAAAACTTACCCCATTTTAGGGGTGCTCAATACCTCCCTTTTTAAGGGAGGTTGTTTACTTAACATTCGGAACAATTTTTTGAATGTTCAATCTATCACTGGAGAAATACTATGGTTAAACGACTTAACATTGTACTGATCACCTGCCTTTTGGTGTTTACTTTTGGAATATCGACATCTTCCTTATTTGCTCAGGAGAAAGTCCTCACAATTTCCATGGATGCTGGTAATGCCGGACAGGATACTTTTAATCCTTTTACTACCAACCGGACAAATAATGTCTATTACTTGATTTATGACAGACTGGTGGAAATGGGAGCCGATGGGGTCATTTATCCTCATTTATTAAAATCCTGGAACGTTTCAGAGGATGGATTAACCATCACTTTTACTTTAAGAAGTGGCGTAACATTTCATGACGGCTCTTCCTTGAACGCAGAGGTTCTCAAGTGGTTTCTGGAGAATATTGCCAAAGGAAAGTCCAAGTATATGGTAGACGCTGTTGAGTCTATTGATATTAAAGATGATTTGAGTGTTGTCTTGAATTTGAGCAGACCTGACCCGAATATTTTATATAATTTTACTTCCTCTTTCACTGGAATTCCCAGTAAAAAAGGGATTGAAAAGTATGGGGAAGAGTTTGGTCGCAAATATGTTGCGGGAACCGGACCGTTTGAGTTTGTTTCCTGGAAAACTGGTGCCGAAATTGTTTTGAAGAAAAATCCGAATTATCAGTGGGGATCCCCTCTTTCTGACAATCAGGGACCGGCTAAAATCGACAAGGTCGTTTTTAAGGAGATACTGGAAGATTCCACCCGTTATCTTGAATTCAAAACTGGTGGTGTTGACATCCTTGAAAAAGCCCCTTCGCTTTTCTTAAACAAGATCAAAGAGGATTCCAGCGCAAAAGTGATTACGATGGCCAGCAATGGTAATTTTCACATGGTCATGAACACCAAACGTGAATTTCTGAACAAAGTGAATATCAGAAAAGCGATCGCTCTATCTATTGATCAAAAAAGTATTTTGAAAGCGGTTTTCCAAGGCAACGGCAGTCCGGCTTATACCTATTTGATTGATCGACTTCCTGCACGAAAGGTGGATAAAAAATATGAAATCCATTTTGATCTGGAGAAAGCCAAAGCGATCATGGCGGAAGAAGGATGGAAAGCTGGCAGTGACGGAATTTTGGCAAAAGATGGCAAAAAACTGTCTCTCTCCCTTTGGAGTAAAAGTGATTCAGATGAACGCAAAACTGCAGTTGTCATTCAGGCACAGCTCGCAAAATTGGGCGTTGATGTGAAAATTGAGCAATTTGACCCCAGCTCCATCAAAGCCGAGTTCAAAAAAGGGAATCATGACCTGGTCGTCCGTTCTTATGGTTGGGACAATGCTGATATTCTGGAATGGTTTTTCAATTCAAACCGGCCTGGTTATCCGAATGTCGCCATGTGGCATAACAATGAATCCGACTATTTGATGCATAAAGCAATGACGCGATCTAAAAATTCTGAGGAACGAATTCAGAATTTCAAAGATTATCATGAATATGTGCTCTCTCAGTATGTTTGGGCACCGATTATCAATTCCGTGAATAATCACGCAATCGGTAAACGCGTTAAAATGCCCACACCACGCTTTAAAATTTTGATTGGAGCACCTTTGATGGATATGACCATTCAATAAGCAGACTGGTTTTCGCTCCATGTCGGCTGCATTCCCAGAAATAACAAAAGCCTTGAATCATAAATTTTAGTTTCAATAAATTACGTTTACTCGTTAGTCTCAACTAAGGTCTGCCTGTGATACTATTCGGTGATTGGAGATTTAATCATTTCCTTTGATGAGGGCTATCACTTGCCTTTCGGGTTGATTTTTTGAGGAGGTGGAATGTGGATATACGTTTTTAGACGTACATTATTGTTAATCCCGATATTTTTTATTATTTCCGTGGTGGTTTTCTCGCTGATCCACCTGGTGCCTGGCAATCCGATTGACTCGTTGCTGGGACCTGGATCGACAGAATTGGACCGAGTTGAATTGACTAAGGCCTACGGATTGGATAAATCACTCCCCGTCCAGTATTTTGTATGGATGAAGAAGTTTATTACTGGCGATATGGGCCAGTCGATCATCGAAAAACAACCGGTGGTGGACATGATCTTCTACAACATGCCCTTTACGGTTCGATTGGGGTTGGCCTCGCTTTTAATTTCCTTTGTTCTGGGAATTTTTCTGGGAATTATTTCTGCTGCCGCAAAAAATACCTACATTGATCACATCTCCATGATTTTGGCACTGCTTGGTGTCACAGTCCCCGCCTTCTGGTTAGGTCTCATCTTGATGTTAATCTTTTCTGTGATGTTAGGATGGTTTCCGGTTTCTGGTTCGGGGAGCCTTAAAACTCTGGTTTTGCCAGCGATCACTGTGGGTTTGGGGGGTGCTGGGCTGATTGCTCGAATTACCAGAGTCAGTATGCTGGAAATGTTCAACAAAGAATTTGTCTTATTGTTGTACGCAAAGGGATTGAGTAAACCTGTTATTATTATTAAACATATTTTCCGAAATGCCCTGATGCCTGTAATAACAATATTTGGATTGAGGCTGGGATGGATTCTGGGAGGAGCGGTAACCATCGAGATTGTCTTTAGTCGTCCTGGAATCGGAAATATGCTCCTTTCTGCTTTGTATCGTCGTGATTATCCAGTAGTCCAGGCATCACTGATATTTCTGACGATGGCGGTTATCATCGGTGCCTTCATTGCGGACATCATGTATTCATATGCTGATCCAAGGGTCAGGGATGTCTATAAATAAAGTAACTTAAGGTATTAGCAATGAGGTGTTAGCAATTAGGTTTTCATACGTCTCACTTCCTTTTTTCAAGTGAATTTATTGCATTTTAGACATTCTCGCCTCACTTTTCGTTTTGGGAAAGAGCGGAAAATAGCTAATCCCTAACAGCTAATGCCTTATACCTGTGTAGTTACTAAATAAATCGAAGTTGAGTATTTTGCATGGATGAAAACAACGTCAGTGAACACAAACATAAACCTCCTTGGCTTGTAATCCTAAAAAGACTCTTCACTAATAAGATGGGTGTCATCGGAACCATCCTGATTTTATGCCTGATCTTAGTCGCTATCTTTGGCCCCCTTCTGGAACCTTATTCCTACAAAGAACAAAACATTGAAATTATGAATCAACCTCCTTCGTCCGGTCACTTGCTGGGAACCGATGACTTTGGGCGGGATGTGCTAAGCCGCATCATCAGAGGGGCACGAATCTCATTTGTAGTCGGGGTCTTATCAGTGGCAATTTCGGTACTGATTGGGGTGGTGATTGGTTCAATTGCAGGGTTTTATGGAGGGGTGATTGATTTGATTCTAACGACTATTGCTGATTTGACCTGGTCCATGCCGGCGATCTTAATTGCTCTTTTATTTGTGGCCATCATTGGTGCAGGATTGGAAAGTGTGGTCCTGGCGATTGGTTTATCTTACTGGGCTCAATACGCCCGTTTGATTCGAGGTCAGATCCTCTCTTTAAAGAGTGCTGTTTTTATCGAGGCGACAAAATCGATGGGTGCCAGTGATTTTGTGATTCTTTTCAAACATCTCCTTCCTAACAGTATTTCCCCCGTTATTGTGGCGGCCACCATCGGAATTGGTAACGCAATTGTCTTAGAAGCGACTCTAGGTTTTCTCGGCATGGGAGCCCAACCCCCGTCACCAAGCTGGGGAGCAATGATGAGCAATGGAACGGCTTATCTCTTTATCTCTCCTTGGATGATTATCTTTCCAGGTTTGGCCATGATGATCACTGTTCTGGGATTCAATTTGTTTGGAGATTCACTGATCGACATCATGGATGTTAAAAATAAGGAGTACCTCTAGTGTCGTTCTTAAAAGTGAGTGATCTGGAAGTTGAATTTAGGGTTGATAAAAATACGGTGAAACCCATTGAGAAAGTCTCATTTGAAATGAACGAAGGGGAAGTCCTGGGCATGGTTGGAGAGACTGGCTCGGGCAAATCATTGACGGCTCACGCGATTATGGGATTGTCTTCGTTGGTCGGTGGAAAAATCCGGGGAAGCGTCAAATTTGAAGAACGGGAACTCCTTTCCCTTGCCGAGAAGGAGATGCAATCCATTCGAGGCTCTCAAATCGCCCTTATTCCCCAAAATCCAATGACTTCTTTGGATCCTGTCTATCGTGTGGGGGATCAAATTGTTGAGGGTTTATATAAACATGTCAAAATCAGCAAACGAAAAGCCAAACTGCAGGTACTCGACTTGATGGAAAAACTGCGAATTCCAAAACCAGATCGAGTTTTTCAACAATACCCACACCAGCTTTCCGGTGGCTTAAAACAGAGAATTGTGATCGCAATGGGATTGTGTACCAATCCTCGATTATTGATTGCTGATGAACCGACAACCGCACTGGATGTCACAGTGCAGGCTCAGATTATGCGGTTATTTAAGGAGATGACAGTGGACAAAGGGATTGGGCTCTTCCTGATCACTCATGATTTAGGGGTTATCGCACAAGTCTGTGATAAAGTTGCCGTCATGTACGCGGGAAATATGGTAGAGTTTGGGAAAATTGAAACTCTATTCAATACCCCTCGTCATCCCTATACCAAAGCGTTGTTGGAATGTATTCCCTATATTGGTATGAAAAAGGGAACCCTCAATGCGATTTCTGGCAGTGTCCCAAGCACGGCCACTTATCCAAGCGGCTGCCGTTATCATCCCCGCTGTCCGCACTCTGAACCGCAATGTGAAAATGAGATGCCGCCATTCATTAATATTGAGGAAGATACCCAGGTTGCCTGCCATCTCTATCAGGAAAAGAAAGGTTGAAACGATGGGGAAATTCGTAGAAATCAAAGATCTTTCTGTCTCATTTAAAGTCAGTGGCGGGCTGTTTCTACGGACAATCGGGACCATACAAGCGGTCAATAACGTTTCGTTCAGCATTGACAAAGGAGAAATATTGGGGGTTGTCGGGGAGTCTGGTTGTGGAAAATCAACCCTGGCACGATTGATCCTCCGTCTGATCGAATCCAATAGTGGTAGCGTCACGATTGATGGGACCGATATTTTTAAGATGTCCAAAAAAGAGATGCGACAGCAACGGCGTCATATGCAGATGGTTTTTCAGGATCCTTACTCTGCAATGGACCCCCGATATACGATTTTCAGGAGTTTGGTTGAGCCCTTTAAAATTCAAAATGTCCCCTTGCCTAAAGCAGAAAAGCGCAAAAAAATTGATGAAATTCTGGAGTTGGTTGGTCTCAGTACGGAACAGGGATTCGCCTATCCTCATGAGCTTTCAGGTGGACAAAAACAGCGGGCGGATATCGCACGGGCTTTGGTGTTGTCACCTCAATTTATTATCCTGGATGAACCGACCGCTGCCCTGGATGTCTCGGTTCAAGCTCAGATTATTAAACTACTGGAAGGATTAAGAGAGCGATTGAATCTGACATTTCTGTTTATTTCACATGATTTATCGTTGGTCAGTTATTTTTGTGATCGGGTAATCGTTATGTATTTGGGACGAATTGTCGAAATCATTTCTGCCGATTTGATTGGAAACACTCCTTATCACCCTTATACAAAGACGCTGATTGACAGTATTTTCATGACAACACCAGGAAAAAGAAATCAGATTCCCGTAGTGGAAGGTGAGGTTCCCAGCCCTTTTAATTTACCTGCTGGCTGTGTTTTTGCCTCGAGGTGCCATTACGTCAAGTCAATTTGCCGGGAACAAAATCCAGCTTTGGAAAAAACCGTAGAGAACGGCCAGGTTGCCTGCCATTTCCCCCTCAATTGATCTGATTAAAAAAATGGGACAGATTTATTTTATTAATTACAGTTTGATGTTATCAAATGTTTAAAACTGTAATTAATAAAATAAATCTGTCCCATTTTTTTGTGGTCCGGCTCTGGAAACGATCCTAATACCCCGTTGCTTGTGCGGGAATATTTTTTATTCATTTATGATGGTTCAGCAACTAATTTCAAGAAACAATTCATATCTTTAATAAGAAAACAAGGGATGAAAATGGTTGATTTATTAATAAAAAATGGCAGGGTCTTGGATGGTTCCGGCGCTCCTGCATTTAAAGCGGATCTTGCCATTAAAAATGGCAAAATTGAAAGGATTGAGTCGTCACTTGATTTGGAGAGCGATAAAGTGATCGATGCGACGGGGCAAATCGTCTGTCCGGGATTTATTGATATCCATTCCCATAGTGATACCACCATCATGATTAACTCCAGAGCGGAAAGTAAAATCAGGCAGGGAGTGACAACAGAGGTTGTCGGAAACTGCGGAATGAGTGTGGCTCCATTGACAAAGGAGCTTTTGTCTGAAGTGAAGGACCACCTGACATTGAATTCCAGTTACGGAAAAACAGATGAGATCGGGAAATCCTGGCTCAGCTTCGGAGAGTACATTGAGTATCTGAATAAATTGCCGCTGGGAATAAACATGATGCCATTAGTGGGTTTTGGAACTTTACGTGCTTCAGTGATGGGATTGAAAAGCGGACCGCCTTCGAGCGACGAAATGAGGGCAATGGAAGACCTCCTCGAAAAAAGTCTGGATGAAGGCGCTGCCGGATTGTCGACTGGTTTGGAATATGTTCCTGATTCTCTCAGCCATGTCGATGAATTGATTCAGCTCTGCCGGTTGATTGAGCGGAAAAATAAGCTCTACGCTACTCATATCAGAGGAGAGTCACATGATCTTTTTCCTGCAATCAAAGAAGCGATACAGACCGGGGAAGAGTCCGGATGTCGGATCCAGATTTCGCATTTGAAATTGGGAGGAAAATTCAATTGGGGTAAAACCGATCAACTGTTTGAACTGCTGGAAAGCGCCATTTCAAGAGGGGTCCGCCTCTCCTGGGATCAATACCCCTACATTGCCTGGGGGACAGGACTAGTTGACTATATTCCAAACTGGGTAATTCTCGATGGCCATCAGAAAATGATGGAATACCTGGGGGATCCATCCACTCGAAAAAAAATCAAACGTGAGATTTACGAAGAGATTGAAAAGGGAACTCACGCCTACAACACAGCCCCCTGGGAAAATGTTCAGATCGCCGTGGGAAAGTTGAATGAACATGTACCGATTGAGGGAAAAAGAATTTCCGAGATCTGCAAAGAACTGAATAAGGACCCTCTTGATTTTGTATTTGATCTGTTGATCGCGGAGAAAGGCTCGGTTAAAACACTGGTTTTCTGTATGGATGAAGGCGATATCCAAACCATTATGAAACACCCGCAGACGATCATTGCCAGTGATGCACGAGCTCTTGCTACTTATGGAGAACTTCATAAAGGCTCCACTCACCCCCGCTATTATGGAGCTTTTCCGCGCGTATTAGGGAAATATGTGAGGGAAGAAAAAGTATTGCCTTTGGAAACAGCTATCAAAAAAATGACCTCGATGCCCGCAAAAATTATGGGCTTGGAAACTAGAGGAACACTAGCCCTTCAGATGGTTGCCGATATTACCATTTTTGACCCCCTAACCGTAGCGGATATGGCGACTTTTGAAAAACCCCATCAATATCCAAATGGAATTGAAAAGGTGATCTTAGCCGGAAACATCATTGTTGATCGAGGTGTTCATAAAGAACATTTGTATGGACAAGTACTTAAATGAAGAAAAATCCCCGTCTTGAGATCAATCTGGAAAAATTACGGCATAATGCCATCTCTATCTATCAACTGTGCGATGCCAAAGGAATAGAAATTGTTGGAATCACCAAGGGATTTACTGCGATTCCGGAAGTGGCTCAGCTGATGGTTGATGCCGGTATAAAAATACTGGGTGATTCAAGATTGGAAAATATTCAAGCACTGCAAGCAGCCGGAATCAAAACGCAGATGATGCTGATACGGCTTCCGTTGTTGAGCGAGGTAGATCTTGTGGTTGCTATGCTTGATTGCAGCCTAAATTCTGAACTATCGACCATTATAAAACTTTCTGCTGCGGCCATTAAAAGAAACAAAATTCACGACATTATTCTGATGGTCGATCTGGGAGATTTAAGAGAAGGAATTCTGCCGGAGGATACTCTCAATACGGTAAAAGCTGTTCTTCCTCTGAAAGGCATCCGCTTGAAAGGATTGGGAGTTAATTTGAATTGTGTGAGTGGAATTGAACCCACCTTTGAAAATCTTACCGAATTGGTCAGCCTGTCTGCAATGATCGAAAAAGAAATCGGAATCAAACTGGAAATCGTCTCAGGAGGGAGTACCAGCTCGCTGGCATTACTTGTAGATCAAAGCATCCCCGAGGGAATCAACCAGTTAAGAATTGGAGAGGGAATCCTGTTGGGACATTCGGATATTTTTACCAATCTCAAAGAGACTTTTCAGGATTCTTTCATTTTGACTGCTGAAATTATCGAGTTAAAACAGAAAGAAACTACTCCAAGAGGATCCATGGTTCGAGACTCTTTTGGTGAGATTCCTAAATTTAAGGCTAGGGGAATCAGAAAAAGAGCCATCCTGGCGATTGGAAAACAGGATGTCTACCCTGAGCATCTCGTTCCACTAGATAAAAACATCACCATTCTTGCTGCCAGCAGTGACCATCTGGTGATTGACGTGACGGATTCAGCAACAATCTTTCGGGTTGGTGATGAAATTCAATTTATCCCGACCTATCCCGGAATACTCTCCTCCACGACATCCAAATATGTAAAGGTCTACACCACCTAGTCTGCATCTGAATCCCACAGTTTAATTTTTATAAATAATAGTAATATATGATGATCTCGTAAAAAGTCCGTCGTAAGAAAAATTTGTCTAATTTATGGGGTCAAAAATTATTCGACGCCTCTTGTTCATTCTACACAAGGCGTTCTGAGCAGCCAAAATTTTGCAAAAAAATCGCTCAAACTTTTTACGAGACCGTCATATATAATATAAAATTTATTCATTTGAGCTATATTATAATTTATGTATAGTGGCAGGTGTAATTGATCCTCCGGGTCAAAGCTCAAAAAAATATATTTTGAAATGATGGTTACTTAATATGAGACAAAAAGAACAACTTCGCATCATATGTCCCAATGGACATTTAGGATTTGCCTGCACAAAAGAGGAGAGTTTTTATATTGGTGCAGAAACAAAGCCGGATTATTATTGTTGTGATTCTGGAAGTGACGATATCGGTCCGGTGCCATTGGGAAATGACACCTGTGTCAGCCCCAGAAACTGGCAGGTTCACGATTTGGAACTGATGCTTTTAGCGGCCCGTAAACAAAATGTGCCCATGATTATTGGCTCTTCCGGTGACACCGGGACAAACAGCCGCGTCGACTCCTATGTGGAAATTATTCAGGAGTTGGCGACTAAGCACCGCTTAAAACCGTTCAAACTGGTTTATTTTTACTCAGAGCTTGAAAAAGCGTTTCTGATCGAAAAAATGGACAATGGCTTTGCGATCGAAGGGTTGGATGGTCGAGACAATCTCACCATGGAAGAACTCGATGCCACCAGCAGGATTGTGGCAGTTGCCGGTGTTCATCCCTTTATTAAAGCTCTTGAATGGGGTGCGGATGTGATCATCGGCGGCAGAAGTAGTGATGCAGCCGTGTTTGCAGCTCCTGCACTCTATCATGGATTTTCGGAGGGACTTTCTTATTACATGGGAAAGGTACTGGAATGTGCGTCTTTCTGTGCAGAACCCTACGGGGCGAAAGAATCTGTGATTGGGACGATCACGAATCAGGATGTCAAGGTGACTGCCATGCATCCAGACCAGTCTTGCACTATTGCTTCCGTCGCCGGCCATGCCATGTATGAACGTTCAAATCCATACTACGAAGCTTTCGCTGGGGGAACCTTGGATATGCGCGAGTGTAAATATGAACAATTCGATAAAAAAACCACCCGCATCACTGGTCCAAAATTCATACCGATTGACGGAAAAATAAAGGTGAAACTGGAAGGCTCCGGTTTTGTAGGGGAACGTTATGTCGGAATCGTTGGTGTCAGGGATCCTTATACAATCGAACATATTGATCAAGTGATTGAATGGGCGAGATCACAGGCAAAACAGCAACTAAAAGGACAGGACTATCAGCTGTACTATCATATTTATGGGAAAAATGCGGTCATGGGAAATCTTGAGCCCATTAAAGAGATCAAGTCTCATGAATTGGGGATTGTAGTGGAATCCCTGGCAAACACAAAAGAGCTGGCAAAGGAGGCTGCCATCATTGGATCCCGTCAAATTTTTTATGCCCGTCTGCCTGAAGTAAAAGGAACGGCAGGAACAGCGGCATTTTTATTTGACGAGGTATTGCCGGTGTCACCGGCATTTCGATGGACGCTGAATCATACAATAGAAGTGGATGATGCGATGGATCTATTTGATCTATATGAGACAATAATCAGTGCTTAATATTCCGGGGATGAAATGAAAAATAAAAAGTTGTATGAATTGGCAAAATCAGTCCGCAGCAAAAACGCCGGAGTGGACCGGATCACTTTTGACGTGATATTTAATGAAAAAAAAAATTACGAATTGGTTAAAAAAAGTAAAGTGTTGAGTAAACAATCAGTTGCGGATTTATTTGGAATTGATGAAAGTCAAATCAGCGATTTCGTAGAGTTTGATCCTGCCTTTGCGATTAAGTTCACAATTCAAAGAGAAAAACCCAGCGGTAGTTTTGGTGATGGAGATATTTTTGGATGTCAGCAGTATCCACCCCTGCTTGACCTGGTTGTGAAGGTTGAATGAAAAAAAAATTACTGAATCAACAGATTCTATCAAATTAGACAGTTGTAAATTTTGTCACACTGAAGAAGCAAAGACTAATGTTTCTGAAAAGGTTGAAAAAGATGGCTATTGTATTGTACCAATAGAAAATTGTCCAAACCCTTGTTAGTTGTGAAACACCTACTCATGATCCTCTCAATCCTTCTTCTTTCATCCTCTCTGTTTGGTAAGGAAACTGCTGTTTTGTTTTTTCGTGAAATGAATGATAAATGGGGATGGTTTGAGGATGCTAATAATGATAAAGATGTAAAATATATAGGAGAATTCAAGGATGGAATTTTTGAAGATAGACAACCAAATGGTCAAGGAACAACCACTTACCCAAATGGGAGAAAGTATGTAGGGCCATTCAAGGATGGGATACTTAATGGTCAAGGAACATTAACTTGGTCTAATGGAAAAATGTTTGAGGGATAATTCAAGGATGATAAACATTGGAACGGAATATTTTACTACAAAATCGGGAAAATACTTGGAAAGTGGGTAAATAGAAAGTTTCAGTAAGTAATCCCACAAAAACAACCCAATCATCTCCTGTGAGTAACTCCCACTAATTCTTCACAGTCAGACACCCTCCAAGTAACTCCCCACTAATTCATCACAGTCAGATATTCTCCAAGTAAAATCCACAATTCTTGTAAAATCTGCCAAGATGATATATCTTGGGTTTCCCTGTTCACGCCACACCATTCAGGGCATAGTCAAATATTTCATGGCTTCGCAATGTAGTAGCATTCATCCATTCGGCATAAGCATC
>Ga0209501_10004743_pt1 | contig 12838 bp, 14 predicted proteins | sample ArcticOcean_MG_C_4_FD_187434 | JGI IMG/M metagenome (GOLD analysis project Ga0209501, IMG submission 187434) | Marine microbial communities from western Arctic Ocean - ArcticOcean_MG_CB4_134 (SPAdes) (version 2) | ecosystem: Environmental > Aquatic > Marine > Oceanic | place: Arctic Ocean...
AGCCGGCCAGGGAATAGGTCCAGGTCGTACCGACTTCGAAGCCGAGCAGGTTGGCAAAGCCTAGTATGGGCAGCAGGACCAGCAGCACTTTGCGCGGTATGCCGCGTACTATGGGCAGCAGCAAAGCGCCGATGAGCAAAATAGCGGCTGGGTGGATGCTAACGCTCATAGTAGTCCTCCCGGCGCATGAGCACTTTGCGCATTTCTTTGGCGACCAGCACCAGGAGGACGCAGGCGACAAAGCCGTAGAAGGCATAGAAACCGAACCACCCTTCTACTGGGAAAGCGTTATCGGCAAAGCTGAGGTGCCGGTGGATGACTAAGTCGAGGGCCAGGACGAGGGCGCAGAGGACAAAAAATCCTCCGATCAGGCGTTTGACGTTTTGGGGCTCGTCAAAGAGGTGGCGTTTTTCCGTGGCGCCCTCTTGCGCGTGTGGTTGAGATGCCATGCTCAAAATACTCCGATGTGGCGGACCAGATCCAGCCAAGGATCCGGGTAGAGGAAAAGGGCTAGGCAGCAGGCGGCAGTGAAAAGCAAGGGTATGACGCAGGCCAGCGGAGCTTCTTCGATACCGCCGTGCTCTTCGTCTGCAGTTGAGGCGAAGAAGGCGTTGGCGACAATGGGCAGTAAATAGGCGATATTGAGCAGGGAGCTGAGGGCTAGAACGGCCACGGCAAAATAGTGTTGCGCTTCTATGGCGCCCAGGATCAGGTACCACTTGCTCCACGCTCCGGCAAAAGGCGGTAGACCGATGATGCTCAACGAACCGATGAGGAAAGCGAACATGGTCAGCGGCATCTGGCGCCCGATGCCTTTCATATCGCTGATTTCGCTTTTGTGGGTGGCCACCAAAATGGCGCCGGCACAGAAGAAGAGGGTAATTTTGCCAAAAGCGTGAGTGGCAATATGTAGACTGCCGCCGATTTTGCCCAGGTCGTTGGCCAGGGCCGCGCCTAAGATGATATAAGAGAGCTGGCTGATGGTCGAATAGGCTAGACGGGCCTTGAGATTATTCTTGGTTAGGGCTACCAGCGAGGCGACGATGATGGTGGTGCCGGATAGATAGACGAGCCAGCTGCTGGCCCCGGTGTCGTGCAGCAAATCCAGACCAAAGATGTAGACTGTGACTTTTACGATGGTAAAAACGCCGGCTTTGACCACGGCCACAGCGTGCAATAGGGCACTGACCGGAGTAGGGGCGACCATGGCGGCCGGTAGCCAGCGATGCAAGGGCATAAGGGCGGCCTTGCCCGTACCAAAGGCAAAGAGTACTAGCAGGATAGTGATGGTAGTGGTGTCGGTTTTACCAGCGAGGATACCGTCGGTTTTAAAATCGACGGTGCCGGTTAGGCTCCAGGTCCAGATGATAGCGAAGAGCAGGAAGGCGATGGAGGTGGAGAGCAAAATGCCCATGTAGATGCGGCCACCTCGCATGGCCTCGGGGGTGCGATGGTGGGTGACGAGCGGATAAGTCGACAGGGTCAGGATCTCGTAGAAAACAAAAAGTGTCAGGAGATTGCCGGCAAAGGCTACGCCCATGGCAGCGGCAATGGCCACGGCAAAAAAGAAAAAGAAGCGGGTCTGGTTTTCTTCGTGGTGGCCGCGCATATAACCGATGGCGTAGATCGAAGTGACGATCCACAAACTCGCGGCGATGACGGCAAAGAGCATGCCCAAGGGTTCGACGTGAAGGGATAGGTTGAGGCCGGGCAAGATTTCGAGTAAGTGTATCTGGGGACGGGCACCTGCCAATACTTCGGGGACGAGGGAAATGACTACCGCGAGGAGGCCGATGCCAGTGATTAAGGTGGCTGCCTCGCGCAGGTTGGGTCGTTTGTCCAGCAGGGCGACCAAAGGGGCACCGGCCAGCGGTAGGAGGACGGCGATAAGCGGTGTCAGCGACGGGCTCACAATGCACCTCCCAATAGAAGGATCGCGGCTTTGCGGGCGATGCCGGCAGTCAGTGAAGCGGAGGCACCAAAGTAGACTACCGCAGCGAGCAGGAGCCACATGGGGATTTGCATGCTCAGCGGTGCTTCGTTTCTGGGGGCGTCGGTGGGTGGCGGCTGGAAGTAGAGGACTTCGACGACACGCCAGATGTAGATAAACGCCAGCAGTGAACCCAGGAGCACCAGCGCGGCCAGCGGCCACCAACCCTGTTCGAGCGCGGCCAGCACTAGATACCATTTGCTGATAAAACCCACGGTCAGGGGCACGCCGATGAGGCTGAGGCCACCGAGGACAAAAGCGAAGGAAGTGGCGGGCATGCGTTTGCCCAGACCGCGCATATCCTCTAGTTCCACCGAACCCAGGCGCAGCGCCACGCCACCTAGGGCGAGGAAGAGAGCGCCTTTCATGAGTGCGTGATTAAAGAGGTGGACGATAGCAGCGGTGAGGCCGGTTTCTGAGACCAGGCCGATGCCTAACATTATATAACCGATTTGGGCAAGGCTGGAGTAGGCCAGCATGCGTTTGATATTGGTCTGGAAGATGGCTACGCTGGAGGTGATGAAAATAGCAATGAGCGCTAGCGGTACGATAATGGTTTGCAGATGCATTTGAGCAAAGGCAAAATCGGCGCCAAAGATAGTAAAGACGAAGCGCAAGAAAACGTAGATCGAAACCTTGGTAGCCGTGGCGGCAAGAAAAGCCGTGACTACGGATGGGGCGTAACAATAGGCGTTGGGCAGCCAGGCGTGCAAGGGGAAGAGAGCTAACTTTAGGCTCATGCCCACGCCTAAGAAAGCGAAAGCGACGAGGGCAGTGCGCGTGTGTAGTACGGGGCCCAAGCGGACAGCTAGGTCGGCCATATTGAGTGTACCGGTCATCATGTAGAGCAGACCGACGCCAATGAGGATGAAGGTAGCGCCGATGGTCCCCATGATCAGGTACTGGTAAGAAGCCATTAGGGCGCGCCGGTCGCGGCCCAGGCTGATCAGGGCGTAGGACGAGATCGACGAGATTTCCAAGAACACAAAGAGATTGAAGGCGTCGCCCGTGGCGGTGATGCCCAGCAGGCCAGTGAAGCTGAGTAGGTAGGCGGTATAGAACAGGTAGTGTTGCTCCCGGGGGATCTCGGCGGCGATGCTGGCCGGGGCGTAGAGCAGGACGGTGGCGCCGATGAGAGCGACCAGTACTAACACATAGGCGTTGACCACGTCGATGCGCAGTTCGATGCCCCAGGGTGCCGCCCAGCCGCCCAACGCGTAGGAGATAAAGCCGGTGTCGAGTACGCGCAGGAGCACGACGACGGACATGCCCAGCACGGTCCAGGCGGCGAGCAAGGCCAGGATCCAGGTGAGCGTGCGGTGGCGCAGCAAAACGCAGAGGGGTGCTGCCAATAGGGGGACGACGATGAGGAGAACGGGCAGGTGGGCTTCCATTAGGCCTCCCCATCCCGTTGGTGAATTTCGTCTTCTTCAATGCTGCCGTAGGCTTCTTTAATGCGCATGACCAGGGCCAGGCCCACGGCTGTGGTGGCGACGCCGACGACGATCGCAGTGAGTATGAGCACGTGCGGCAGGGGGTTGGAGTAGACGGCGTCTGCGCCAGCGACTATGGGCGCTGTGCCGCCTTCTTTCTTACCCATACTGATATAGAGTAGGAAGACCGAGGTTTGGAAGATGTTGAGTCCGATGAGTTTCTTGATTAGGTTGCCACGGGCGATCACATTGTAGAAACCGGCCATCATCAAGAAGATGACCACCCAATAATTGAATAAGCCGGCGATCAAGTTCACGTCTGTTTTTGTCCGGCGAAAGAAAAGAAAATGAGGACGATCACAGAGGCCACGGTAGTACCTACACCCAATTCGATGAGCAAGATGCCCAGGTGCTGGCCGTGCACGGCGTCGTCGGCCAGTACACTGTAGTCGAGAAAGTTGCCGCCTAATACCAGGCTGGCGATGCCGGTGCCGGCGTAGAGTAGGAGACCCAAGGCGGTCAGGCTCTGCAAGAAGGTAGGTGGTGCTACTTTCTGGGCTTTCTCGAGGCCGAAAACTAGGGCGTAGAAGATTAGCGCGGCGCCGAAAATAACGCCGGCCTGGAAGCCGCCACCCGGACCGTAGTCGCCGTGAAATTGCACATAGAGGGCGAAGAGCAGAATGAGGGGAATGAGGGGTTTGGCAAAGACGCGGAGGACAATGCGTTCCTTCATTGCTGTTCCTCCTTAGCGGCGCTTTGTCGAGGGCGGCGCAAGAGCAAGAGGACGCTGATACCGGCGGTAAAGATGACCGCGGTCTCGCCTAAGGTGTCGTAGCCGCGGTAACTGGCCAGAACCGAAGTTACCATATTGGGGACGCCGACCTCAGTGGGCGAGTCCTGGATATAGCGCGGGGCGACGTGGTGGTGAATCGGTGCGGCGGGATCGCCGTAGTGCGGCATGTCGAGGGTGCCGTAGACCAGGATGGCGCCGGTGGTTAGGGTGGTGAAGAGGGCGCCCCAGGATGGGTGGGAGGACACTTTTTCGCTGCGCGAGGTCAGGGCCAGAGCGCCGAGAAAGATCACGGTGGAGATGCCGGCGCCCACAGCGGCTTCGGTAAAGGCTACATCCACGGCGTCGAGCACGACAAAGATAGAGGCCGAGAGTAGACTGTAGATACCGGTCAACACGATGGCGGCAAAGAGATCGCGGGTTCGCGTCACTGCGACGACAACCACTACCAGGAAAGATAGTAGGAGAATGTCGAGCAGGGCGATCATTGTGCGTCCTCTTCCTGGTCTAGTTGCGGCTCTACACCGGCGGTGAAGGCCGCCTTGGCGATGGCGTGGGTCGCGGTGGGGCTAGTTAATAGGAGTAGGACGAGGATCATGATGAGTTTGACGGTCACCAGGGTCAGGCCGCCCTGGATCATCAGGCCGACGAGTACGAGGCCGGCGCCTAGGGTATCGGTGATGCCGCTGCCGTGCATGCGGCTGTAGAAGTCGGGCAGGCGCACTAGGCCGATGCCGCCGACGATACAGAAGAAGGAGCCGGTGATCAGGCAGATCCAGCTGAGCAGGTCGGGGATGATCATGCGGTCGATGCCTCGCTTGTTTCGTCGGCAGCACCCAAATCGCCGTAGCGCACATATTTTAGAATGGCGACGGTGCCAATGAAATTAATGAGTACGTAGACTAGGGCCAGGTCGAGGAAATCGGGGCGGCCGGCAAAGAAACCGACGACGGCGATGAGTAGGACGGTTTTGGTGCCGAACATATTGACCGCCACAACGCGGTCGTAGACGGTGGGACCCAATAGGGCGCGCACCAGGGCCAGGGCCATGGTGACCAATACGGCGATCAGGGCGACGGCGAACATTAGTGGCCGCCCTCCACGCCAGTGACGCGACGGTCCATGTCGCCAGTTTTGAGATCGGCGGCACTTTCCTGCGTCAGGGCGTGAATGGTCAGAGTGCCGTCGCGGACCAAGAGGGTGATGGTGCCCGGGGTCAGGGTGATGGAGTTGGCGTAGATTGCCTGGCCGACTTCCGTATGCTGAGAAGCCTCTACGTGTACGATATTGGGGCTGATGGGCATTGAGGGACTAAGTATGCGGCGGGCAATATCGATATTGGCTTTGACGATGGCGCCAAGCAGCCAGGGAATATAAGTGAAGAGGCGCAGACTGAGGCGTATGGGGTGTTCTTCAGTACTTTCGAGGGCATCCATGCGGTAGGCGATGAATAGGGCGATAACGCAGGAAATGGCGCCAAAGGAGAGCAGCAGGGGCGTGTAGTGCCCCGACCACAATAGCCACATGGCAGCTAGTACTAAAGATAGAATGAGAAATTGTTTCAATTCGTCTTCCTCGAAAGTTGTACCTTGACATTGTCAGATTAAGAAAGTGGTAATTAGGTTCTCTCCTTTAGAAAAGAATGCGGTCCCTTTTTCTTTGGAGGAAGCCTTGGAACGTGCCTATAATCTTGCGGTTAGCGATATTGAAGCCCACGCCGATGCCCTGCTTGAGTTCCACGATGGCTTTGCCGATTTTTTTCGCAGTGCCACCCGCAGTGTGGCCCCGCATGCGCGGGATTATTTGCAGGGGCAACTGTTGTGTGAATCGCGTCGCAACATGAATCAGATGGCGGTCCAGGTCGTCGAAAGGAATCCCCAAGCCTTGTCCAACTTTATTTCCACCTCGCCGTGGGCGGATGCCCCGCTGTTGGCCGCTATTGGCCAGCAAGCGGCGGAGCGGTTGTCGGCCTCGGCGGCGGGGTCGGCCAGGGCGTTGCTCCTCGATGAAAGTGGCATCGCCAAGCAAGGGACGGCTTCGGTAGGAGTGGCGCGGCAGTATTGTGGGGCGTTGGGCAAAGTCGACAATTGTCAAGTCGGCGTCTATTTGGCTTATAGTACAGACCACGAAGCGACGTTGATTGATCGGCGGTTGTATCTGCCGCAAAAGTGGGTCGACGATCCGGCGCGCTGTACTAAGGCGGGCATTCCTGCTCAAGCGCAGGTGTTTCGCACCAAGGCCGAGTTGGGCTTGGCGATGATTCAGGCGGCGCGGGGGCAGGGCCTGGCCTTTGATTTTGTCGGGATGGATGCCCATTACGGCGAACAACCCTGGCTGTTGAGTCAGTTGGAGGACGAAGGCCTGACCTATGTGGCCGATATCCCTTCCAACACACGCGTCTATGTCGAGGCCCCTACCGTCGGGGTGCCACCGCGCCAAGGCCCCCGGGGCCGCACGCCGTCCAAACCGCGCGTGTTGGACGGCGAGGCGGTAGAAGTCCGGCACCTGGTGACCGAGGAGGCGTTGCCCTGGCAGGTCCTGCCGGTGCGGGATAGCCAACGCGGCCAGCTGTGGATCCGCTGTGCCACCGTGTGCGTGTGGCGTATCGAGGACGGGCTGCCGGCGCAACCGGTCTGGTTGATTATTCGCCAGGCGCTGGATGGCTCGGAGACCAAATACAGCTTTTCTAATGCCGAAACCGACCAGCCCCGCCGGCTGGCCCAATGGCAAGCGCGCCGCTATTGGGTCGAGCGCGCCTTGCAAGATGGTAAAGGCCTGGCCGGCCTCGACGAATACCAAGTCCTGGGCTGGCGCGGTTGGCATCACCATATGACCATGGTCCTCTTAGCCATGCTGTTTCTGCTCCAACTCAAACACACCCTGCGCCCCCAAGCCCCCATGCTCACCCTGCAAGATGTCCATGAGATCTTACGGGTCGTGATGCCCCGAAAAACCTTGTCTTTCGAAGAAGTGGTGGAATTGATTCGACAAAAGCATCTCAATCGATGGCGCTCCCGAAATTCATATCTGAAAAAACAAAATGAACAGCGCGATGAAAACCGATTTCTAATCTGACAATGTCAAGGTACCAACTCAATATAAGTAAAATAGCGACTGCGATAAAGAGATATGAAGAGATAGGTTACTGTCTGGACAAGCCGGACGGAGGGTGCCATATTCAGACTAACATTTTTTACAGAGGAGTTTTACCCATTTGACTACAGATAGCAATGCTGTTCCTCGAGTTTTTTTATTAGATGGCAGTGGTCTGGTTGAAACCCGGCGCCGCGTCTTTTTGGCCGATTCTGCATTATTGGCGGCCGACGAACTGCTGTTGCAGGACGCCGATCAGGCTTTGCAGACGGGGCCCTTTTCTGTGGTAGACAAGAAGGCTGTCCCGCCCAGCGGCGACAAGCACGACTATATGAGTCAGGGATCTTATTGGTGGTCGGATCCGTCCCGGCCGGACGGTTTGCCCTATGTGCACCGCGACGGCGAAGTTAATCCGGAAAGCCAGCAACTGGACAGCGCGCGTCTGGGGTCTATGTGCTCGGCGGTCAACGCATTGGGTCTGGCTTATTTTTTTAGCGATCACGAACTGTTTGCCGAGCACGCCGCCCTCTTGTTGCGCTGCTGGTTTTTGGACGAAGCCACGCGCATGAATCCGCACCTCGAATACGGTCAGGGCATTCCGGGGCATTGCGCTGGTCGGGGCAAGGGCATTATCGACACCAGTCCGTTCAGCTGGCTGGTCGATGCGGTGGGTTTATTGGGCGCTGCGCCGGTGTGGAACAGCGAGGATCAGGAGCAATTAGAGGCATGGTTTGCGGATTATTTCGACTGGTTGTTGGAGGGCGACCATGGCAGGGCGGCGGCGGGGCAACTCGACCACCACGGCACCTGGTATGACGTGCAGGTGTGCTGTCTGGCCTTATTTCTCGGGCGGGAGGAGGTTGCTGGCCAGATACTGGCAGAGCGCGTGCCACAGCGCATAGCCGTCCAGATAGGAGCCGACGGTCGGCAGGCGCGGGAATTGGCGCGTACCTGCGGACTAGATTGCTGCACGATGAACCTCATGGCGTTTTTCGATTTGGCTACCCTGAGTGAGCGGATGGGTATGGACTTGTGGCATTGGCAAGCGCCAGAAGGTGGCAGCATAGAACGAGCTTTCGATTGGCTCGTCGAACACGGTGTAAAACAAAAGAAATGGGCGTACCAACAGATTACTGCTTTTGACCGCATCAAATTTCTGCCGCTGCTGCGGCGGGGCGGCAACCGGTTTGATCGCGTTGATTGCGAGGCTTTGGTCGAGGAATTGGACGAGGAAGTCAAAATAACGGCAGACCGGACTAATCTATTGTATGCCGTTTTGCAAGACTGACCCCATTTGGTATTTGGCGACATTCTTATTATAATTCTTATCCTCTAATTAGATATTTTCGTCGGGAGAGTAGGTATGAAGCAAATTGGATACCTGGCTGTGTTACTGTGCGTACTCGGCGTCGGTATGCCTGCCGCAGTCCACGCTAGCGGCGCGGTAGGAGGGGGCAATTTTCCTCCCAGCTTGGAAAGTTATGGCGATGGGCATCTCGAAAATTTGGCAGAGGTGCTCTCTCATCGCATCGCCGCGGAACCATTTAATTTGGTCGCCACTATTATTTTTGTCTGCGCCATCATTCATACCTTTCTGGGCAATAAGTTCATGGAGGTTGCCCATCACTGGGAGCAGCAGCACCAGGAGAAGAAGCGAGAAGGTAAGGTAGACAAGGATTCGGTGAGCCTTGGTGCCGGCCTCTTTCATTTCCTCGGCGAGGTGGAGGTGGTTTTCGGCATATGGGCGGTTGTCCTGACCGCCGCCATTGCGGGTTTTTATGACTGGAACACGACCGTAGGGTATATGGGCTATACAGTTAATTATACTGAGCCTCTGTTTGTGGTGGTGATCATGACGTTGGCCTCGACGCGCCCCATCCTCAAACTGACGGAATTGATGTTGTGGAAAATTGCCAATCTCTTTGGCGGTATGCTAGCGGCCTGGTGGTTGACTATCTTGACCGCCGGGCCCATCCTGGGCTCGTTTATCACCGAGCCGGCGGCCATGACTATTTCGGCCCTCTTATTGGCGGACAAATTCTATAGCTTAAATCCGAGCGATAAATTCAAATATGCCACCATCGGTTTGCTTTTTGTCAATATTTCCGTCGGCGGCACCTTAACTCATTTTGCCGCCCCGCCCGTGCTCATGGTCGCCGGGCCGTGGAATTGGAGTTTGGGTTTTATGTTTACTGCGTTCGGCTGGAAAGCGGTCGTGGGGATTTGCCTGGCCAATGTGTTGTACTATTATCGTTTTCGCGGGGAATTAGACGAGTTGCAGGAGAAATACCAGGTGGTGCGTATGCAGCGGGAATTGCAGAGCCGCTATATCAAGCGCGAGGACCTGGAGGCGGAATTTGGCCAGATTGAAGAAGTGGTGTGCAATGAGTTGGGCTTTACTGCTTCCTTCGAACAGAAATGTGCCGAGATCAAAGAGCGTTTCTGGAACAGGATCCTGGAACGGCTGCAAGGCAAAGATGTCGACCTCGCCCTGGCCGAAGAGGCCTTTGAGCAGCGCTTTGAAGAGACGAGAGTGCACCAGATGCGTCAGGCTTTGCCGGGTTTGTTGCCGGTGGAACAGCGTCCGAATTTCCGCGATCCAGATTGGGACCAACGCGAAAGCCATGTGCCCGCCTGGGTTATGTTAGTCCATGTTCTGGGCATGGCCTGGACGGTGCTCAACGCGCACCACCCGGCTTTGTTCTGCGTCAGTTTTCTCTTTTTGCTGGGTTTTGCTCAGGTTACCACGCCCTACCAGAATCGCATCGATTTGAAGCCGGCGCTGCTGGTGGGTTTCTTTTTGGCGGGATTGGTGGCCCACGGCGGCGTGCAGGCTTGGTGGATCGCCCCGGTGCTGGGCCAACTGGGGGAGGTGCCGCTGATGATGGGGGCGACGGTGCTGACCGCGTTTAACGACAATGCAGCTATTACTTATTTGAGCACATTAGTGCCCGGCTTTACCGACGAACTCAAATACGCGGTGGTCGCCGGAGCAGTAGCGGGTGGTGGCTTGACCGTTATCGCCAATGCACCCAATCCGGCCGGACAGTCGATCCTTAGGGGGTATTTTGCCAATGGGGTGTCGCCGCTGGGTTTGCTCAAGGAGGCGGTTGTGCCGACGCTCATCATGTTTGTCTGTTTTCTGGTGTTGCGCTTTTAAAGCAGTGTAACGGTTAATCTATAAAAGTAAAAACCGGACACATCCTAAGATGTGCCCGGTTTTACTTTTTGAGGGACGATCGACCTCCGGAGAGGCGGATATCCCTGCCAGGTGTGGTGTACCACCTGGATCCTGAGTCAGGTCAGGTAGTACACCTTCCTGTTATAGACTCCAATGAACCACCTCCTCTCGTTTGCGTCTGGTTGTACACACGGGCCAGACGTGCGCTCGGACTGGGCCGATACGCGGGTGAAACATACATTCTTTTGGAAGGCTGCAAAGCAGCTCGTCCAATCATCGGCAAATATAGGAAAATGGGCTAGCCCGAGTCAAATAAAAAAAGCAGTTAGGGCTGGTGGCGGGTTTAGCTATAGTATATTTTACATGGTCGTAAAAGAGGTAAGTGAACAATATAGGCGAAGTTAGAAGGTTTTTAGAATGCTGAGAGGCGAGGTCAAATAGAGTTATGGCGCGTGTAGAGATGTATGCCAGTTGGCTCTGTCCCTATTGTTGGGTTGCGCGATTTATGCTCGGGCGCAAGGGGGTGGCGTTTAAGAAGAAAGGGATTCTATTTCTTTTGGGGATTAAGTTGCCCACACGCAATTATAGGGATATGGTACGGCGCACGGGAGGGGAGCACACGATTCCCCAGATTTTTGTCGATGGGCAATATTTAGGAGATGAGGATACGCTGGCTGAGTTGGAACGGCAGGGCAGGTTCGAAGAAGCACTTGGAGTGGGCCGTTCTTAGGCGAGCAGCAATTAGAGTTGACGGCGGGTCATTGGAGAATCTGAATTTGTTCGATGGCCCTAAATAGATCCATTTCTTTAGTGAAAGGGATGTATGCTGGCATATGGCAGACCGCTAGCAGAAACGCTTGCGGCGCTACGTTCTGGACAGCAGGACTTGCAGGAACATATTGTAGCTGTTTGCGAACGCATTGATCAGATTGAAGGACGGCTTCAGGCACTAGAGTCCGAAGGGGGGCGGTTGGAGAGGTTATTGCGCCAAGCCGTTGCTTTGCAAGAGCAATTTCCCGATCCCGGGTCGCGGCCGCCACTCTATGGGGCTTTAGTCGGGGTTAAGGATATTTTCCATGTGGACGGGCTAGTTACGCGGGCAGGGACGGCGTTGCCAAGTGAACTCTTTGCTGGGGAAGAGGCAGCCAGTGTTGCGGCTTTGCGGCGGGCTGGGGCGTTGTTTTTGGGTAAGACTGTTACTACGGAATTTGCTTATATGGAACCCGGGTCTACGTGTAATCCGCATAATCTGGAACATACGCCGGGGGGATCGAGCAGTGGATCGGCGGCAGCAGTGGCGGCGGGGTATTGCTTGACGGCGTTGGGATCGCAGACGGTGGGATCGGTCATTCGGCCGGCGGCGTTTTGTGGGATCGTGGGGTTGAAACCCAGTTATGATCGCATTGATACGCAAGGCATTCTCTATTTTTCGCGCTCGGTCGATACGGTGGGCGTATACACCCAGGATGTGGCGGGCATGGGGCGGGTGGCCGGCGTGGTATGCGCCGAGTGGAGGGGAGAGGTGGAAGTGGACCGGCCGGTGCTGGGGGTAGTAGAAGGGCCCTATCTGGAGCAGGCTTCCGAGCAAGCATTGGCAGCTTTAGAGCGCCAGTTGGAGCAATTGCAGGAAGCCGAATTTGCGCTGCGGCGCGTGCCAATATTAGAGGATATCGAGGATATAAACGAGCGCCATATAGAGCTTACCGCCGCGGAATTTGCGCAGGTGCACGAGGCATGGTTTGATGAATATGAGGCGCTCTACCGACCGCGCACGGCAGCGCTTATCCGCCACGGGCGAGAGGTGAGCGGGGCAATGGTGGAGAAGGGGCGAATGGGACGGGCCGCATTGCGGCAGCAGTTGGCCGAGCAGATGAGGGTGCACGGCGTCGACATGTGGGTTTGTCCGCCGGCGACGGGAACCGCGCCAGTAGGGTTGAACTATACCGGTGATCCGTGCATGAATCTACCCTGGACGCACGCCGGATTGCCGGCCTTGAATCTGCCGGCGGGTAGGGCGGCAAATGGTTTGCCGCTTGGTTTGCAGTGTTGCGCGGCAGCAGGACAGGACGAGGAATTATTGGCCTGGGGCGGCATGCTGGAAGATGTTTTGCGCCACGGATAGTGAAGGAGGAAATGTGATGACAGAGGAAGAAAAATACTTATTCGATTTGCAAGGTTACATTGTACTCAAAGATGTGGTGCCAAAGGATGTAGTAGAGGGGTGTAATGAGGCGCTGGATCGGTTTGAGAAGATGGACCCAGCACAGTATCCGCCGCCGCTGATGTTAGGCGACAAGCAGACAGAAAGCAATCTCTATATTTCCAATATTATGGAGGGCGAGTCGGTATTT
>Ga0209501_10004744_pt1 | contig 12836 bp, 16 predicted proteins | sample ArcticOcean_MG_C_4_FD_187434 | JGI IMG/M metagenome (GOLD analysis project Ga0209501, IMG submission 187434) | Marine microbial communities from western Arctic Ocean - ArcticOcean_MG_CB4_134 (SPAdes) (version 2) | ecosystem: Environmental > Aquatic > Marine > Oceanic | place: Arctic Ocean...
GACCCCTTTGATAACCCTATGATTCAACTTGAAGCAAAGGGTACCCTTTGTGCCGGCAGAAATCTAGAATTATTACTGAAGTTTCTAAGTAGAAAATTATTAGTGTTAATGAAAAGAATTATTCCCATCCAAATTTATACAACACCATAGGAATCCCAACAAAATTTATCACAGGAATTAATACTATTATTAGGGTGAAAAATCCCGACATCCCTACTGCATTCGAACGTCTAAAATGAGCTGAAAGAGAAGATATGGACATTATTATGAGGTAGTATAAGAAGATTAAAAACCCAACTAATGTGAATAAGCCGGCAACTATAGCACCAAAAGTCGAACTAACTATACCAATTAAAAATCCAAGAATCCCTCCAATAACTGTAAATGGCATAAGTAGAAACGGGGCTAAAACCATCAGGAAACCTAATTTTGCCATGTTTGCCCACCAAGTATCTGCATCATCTTCATCGCTGAAATCAGCAACTGGTAAATCCAGACTTCCTAATAGGCTCATGGGGAACTTATACAGAGGAAGTTTATTTTCATAAATCAAAGGTTTACTTCCATCCCAGAAAAATTCATTAGAGCATTTAGGGCAATCATAATCCCCACTCTCTTTAGGCAGTGATAATTTCTTCTTGCAATACGGGCAATTAGCAATTGGCATAGGGCGGCCGAATTACAGGGGACTATAAATGAATACCCGGCATATGCTAAAACCCCCCCTAATCACACATCGTTTCTAAGCGGAAATTATGGAGGTATAATCCTTGACCCGACACGAGTCAAACCTTTGAATTGTAAGGGCCCCTTTGAAACGATGGGTGTCGCATGGGTACCCTCTGAGTCGGGTTGAATCATAGGTGAGTCAGAGGGTTAATCACCACTTTAATGAAAATAAATTAAGCAACACATTCATGTAGATGGCGACCAGAGTTAATTACCATTCATGGGTAGATTTGCCGAGTGGTGGGCCGAAGAGGTAGCCGAAACTAAAATTTGGCTTCGTCGCCCAATCGAGTATCCACTTTGGACCTTGGTGAATATCATTGCTTTCTTTTTGTTCATCTCTCCTTGGCAGTTATTTAGATATGATGTACTTACTGCTTTTGAGGCCGTTATGATTAATTTGACAATACCTGTTTTATTCTTTATTTTTGGGTATTTTTTCCCAAACAAAATTCCCCCCGATGAAGACGATCTGTTAGATTATATTGATTCCCATAAATTGGATTAGATTTCTTCGAAGACAAATACATTCCCTGTTCACGAAATAATGGATAATCAGTGGACCCTTTCAGAGGCTACCCTTCCGCTCAGGGGTAATCGGATGAGGGGCCCTATGATTCAGAGGGGTAGCAATTAGTATTAATCATCTAAAAATTTAGATTTTAAAAACTGAATATTCCAAAATCAGGTCCACCATTCACCATCTTCTGTTTCCAAGGATTTTATAGAATTGGAGATAATTTCAATCATAGCCGAATGGTTTTGATCCATATTTATTGATTCTTGAAGAATTAATTCCTCACCTAAAAATTCCCTGATGTGGAAGTACCAATCATCTCCAGAATCATCACCCCTAAACTCTAAGTGCCGTCCCATTTTCTTTGAATCTTCAAGATAAATTATAGCAATTTCATCAATTTCACCTAGATTATCTAATATGTCATTCATGTTTCTAACTTCAATTGTCCCATCTTGTCCATCGAATCGGACATTCAGAATGCGAGATCCACCATCCAATTGGACCTGAGAATCTAAGATTGCAGATGTCAGGAGAGCCTCGTCCATATTCAATGAATTGGAGTTTTTCTTAATCCACACAGACCTTGCCATGGCTTGAAGCTCCATCGCCTCTGGATCAGAGTTCCATCCGCCCTGACCGTCACCAGCAGCAGCGTCGTAAACCAGTTTGTACCTCTTGTGGGAGTGTTCTGGGAGTGTCTTCTCGAAGGAACTCGCGGTGAAAAGGGCGGAGAGTGGGAGTATTAGGCATGTAAATGCGCAGAGGAGATTCAACAGACTATCGCTGATATAAGCGACGTTTACGATGGTGAATATCAAAAATATTGTTGGTCCGACTATGACCCATATCCTAGGTGCCCTGTTGAAAGCAAGGAATGAGATGTTCAACATCATATCATGTATACTTGGCACTGATTCGAACCATTCTTTGAAGTGATTGTATAATGTCCAGTTTGTTCTTGCATCAATCGCTTTTTGTTTATTTGTCGATGATTGGAGCAGATAAGAAATTTTGAACATTATGATTGATTCAATGAATAGTATGGCCAGCAAAACAAAAATCGAAAGTACTAACAACACTTCAATCAAAACTCCAGACCAACCTTTGATCATCAAAGATTCATTGGGTTCATCAGGGTCTACAAATATGGAGAATATCATGCCAGTAGGATATTCATCGGCATGTCCAGAATTCATTACAGAGAGGAATGTATACCGATTTCCAGAATACGTGTTTTCATCGAATTCATAGATATATTCAACATGGGTCCAATAAGTTGTGCTACAATTTCCTTCAGCATCACAAGAAGTTTCCTCGCGTTCTTCAGCAAAATCCACTGTCGCGTCAGTCTTAACCCAATCATTACTCTGAATCTGGTCTACAATGGGGGAGATTGAGAGGCCAACAATAAGTAGAATAAACAGAAAAAATGGAACAAAGATAATTGTTGACCATCTTTTAATTTCTCGAATACCTATGTAAGGAGATGTTTTTTTTGATATTTTCATCCATATAATGATTATGGGGAGAACTAAAAAAATGATGCTAAATACAATAATAACTGGTACTGCTAGCCATTCATTATCCAAAATATAATTAGTTATACCATCCAGAATCATAACTCATCTACTGAAGTAGTGATTATAAATTCTTTCACGCCCTATCAAAGGGTAGCGAATGAGTCACATGGCAAGGTTGACCAGAACCCCGGCAGTCGATACTGTAACATCCACAGCCTGCATCCGAGGAGACGGGAGTGAACGATGGTGATTGAGGTCTGTTCGGACTGCTTCAGCCCCCGCATCGCCCCCTACATGGGGTATGAGACTGGCAAGCGTTTCATCTGTCAGGACTGCGAACACATCAGCGTTGTAACCATCGAGTTCCAGGACATCGAAGCCTTGGTCGCATTCCTTCAGGAAAGGAGAGATGCCTCGTGAGCAGGTATCTTGCAATTGGAATGACTCTTGCTTGTCTAGCGCTCGTAGTAGTCAGCGAGATTAAGTTGGCTGGACTGGCTCCTAAATCTCCTTTCACCGCAAGAGCGTGTTCACCTAATTCTGGATAACGCTGTTCAGGATTGCGAAATAGTGTGCGATTGAGCCCGCGAGAACAAATAGGTGCCATATTGCATGATTGAAAGGAAAATTATCAGCGCGATAGAATAGCACACCGATTGAGTAGAATATACCGCCAAGTAAAATCAAGTTTATCCCTTCCCAGCCTAGAGAATCAAAAAGCGGTTTGATGGCAATAATAGCTAACCAGCCCATGGTGACGTAAGGGGTTACTGAGACATATTCCGGAACATTTCGATTCCACACTCTCGCAATGATTCCGGTGATTGCACACCCCCAAATCAACACAAAGAACGTCCAACCGACCCATCCATGCATCGTTACCAGCACGAATGGAGTGTATGATCCCGCGATCATCAGGTAAATTCCGATATGATCTGCGATTCTCATACGGTGTTTCATCTCAAGATTACTCACCGCATGATACAAAGTCGAGCATAGATAACAGGTGATCATGCACAAGCCGAATGTGATACTCGATCCAATCTTCCACAAATCGCCGGTTAGATTTGCTTCAACAGCTAGAAAGTAGAGTCCGAGAATAGCGAGTAGGGTGCCAAAACCGTGGGTGATTGTGTTGGCGAACTCTTCAGCCTTGGAGTAGGGCGCAATATGCAACCGTGAGATATGCTCCATCTCACAACACTTCCACCTAATCCTGCGCCCCTACCTTGATGAAGACTAGGTGAAGTTGCGGGCACCGAGTGTCAGAAATTACCGTGTTTATGATTCTTAAATTACATTGCCGGATATCATTCGAATACGATAGACTAGAATTTCAAAAATCAATCGCGAGATCTATCATCAATCTGGAGTCCGCCACGTCCGGTCAGAATCCGCCATTTCCCACGTAGAACTCCCATTCCGTAATTCCAGTGTAAAGTATAGGTTACAATTGAGGAGAGGAAAATTGTCTTACTGGTCTTGCTCGGAGAATTTCCCTTGGCCGAGCCGAACCAGGCTAGTAAGTTGTATAGCAGAATGAGTGAGAGGAGTGTGTGAACTCCAGCTCTCGGCCAACCCATAGGGATGGTTTCGGTGCTGATATCCCAGAATTCCGGCCAAGCCAGCCCACCATTTAACAAACCCCAGAAAAAGAATGCGAAGGCTGCGGTGACTAGTGGAGGAAATGCAGCCGTCATCGTATGCGTGAATGTGTGTAATTCGGGGTATTGATGACTTGCGAGAGTACGCACAAGTCCATAATTACCAATCTGTTTCTTGACTCGTAAAAGGTCACGTCGGCGATGCCACATCACAGCTGTTCGATCAGTCCACAACTTGTGTCCTGCCATACGAATCCTGTGATCGAGCATTACATCCTCAGCCCCGATAGCACCTTCATCAAAACCGCCAACTTGCTCGAGGACTGAGCGCCGATAAGCCGAATTAACTCCGGGTAATTGGCTGACTTCAGTAAGTTCTGAATCGCCGACTTTTCCATAACTTGTTCCGGCTGTGTAAATCGTCGAACTGAATGCGACATCTATGACGCGTTGCCACAAAGTCGATTCCTTGACCGGTGCGAAGTTAGGTCCACCAACTCCTGCAACATCTTCACGCTCAAACCAGCGAGCAAGTTTTACAACCCAATCTTCAGGTACAATTACATCGTCATCGGTGAATAGGATCAATTCCGAATCGGTCGCCTCTATTGCCACATTACAAGCATCAGCCCGTGTGCGAGAACCGGCATCATCGACAAAGCGCACACCTGCAGTCTCAGCAACCGCCCGTCCCGGGTCATTTCGTGGACCGACAACGATAATTTCGAGTGGTCCAGAATATGTTTGCTCAGCCAAACCCTCCAGAACTATGGCCAACTCATTCGAGTTGCGAACTGAAGGAATAATTACACAGACGCTAGGGTTACTCACGCCTTCGGCGTGTCCGCTTCTGCTTTCAAGCAATCTCATTTTTCGTCTTCAGGAGCTTCAGCAAAAATATTCGCTGGAACAGCGATTTAGACAATCGAGAACCCCACTCAAGGGTCGTTGGTGACTCTCGGAGCGAGGAAGTAAGTCCAAGACGCTCCGCCACCATTACTTGTCCAGGTGAGTCGAAGTGGATACTTGTCTTGGAATTCAAGATTAATTACATCGGTCAATCCGCTCGCTAATTTTCGAGTCAATGGATCTAGGAATTGTAGCGAATAGGTCGAATTTGTTGGATTTGGGCAAACTAATTCGCTCAATTCACCAGCATCGAATCGGACGTTGACTGATTCGCCAGCTTCGACACTAACTGAAACAGACATTTGGTTAGAGTCGAGACTCAAATCAACCAATTCACCGACCATCTTTGCCGCGCGAAGAGCGCGTGAAAGTTTCTCGGCATCGATAGATGCCCTACAGCTGAAATCTAACACAGGCATCTTCGGTTCATTCATCGTGCTGGTGTCGAGTCCACGTAGAATCCTGTGAACTTCACCTACGCGGATATTAATCGCACCGACCGCTTCATCATAATCGAATTCAACTAGGTCGGACGGTCCAGCGAGTGTTAATAAATCACGAATTTTTGAAAGTTCGATGCCAATTTCGACTGGTTCGACTTCATATGTTTCAAAACAAGCATCACTGATTGTAGCGGATAGTAAAGCCACGTGAGAACCATCGACTACATTGATATGAAGACCATTCTCACCCCAGACCAATTTTGCATCTTCTGTTAGGACTGAAAGAAGATCTACAATCTCCTTCATTAATTGTGTATTAGCGGTTACTCTGAGCATTTCAGCATCCTTCCTTATCCCTGTCCTAACTGCGGGTTCTTCATGATTACCACTGATACATCCGTAGGATAAGTTCAATTTTTATCATTAAATATTATTATTGAGGGTTAATGAATAAAATGATTAGAAATTATTGATATTCCCTGAATCGATGGCCACAGCCTTCACAAGTGCAGATTTTTGTTTCTGGCTCATCGGAAGATCTCGTTTGCATTAACACGATGAAAATACGGTCTTCGTCACACTTTGGGCATCGGTAATCGCCGACCCAAAGTGTACCTTGAGCAACCCGCTCCTCGACAACTTCCGTCAAATGTTTCAACGAACTCGACTCACTCGTTGTGCTAGCATTACCTAAATCGAGAGTTTCTCCAGTCATCGGGTCGGTGAATTCTGCGCCTTTACCATCTTTGCCCGTTAGTGGACCTTCGTAGAGGCATTTGTAATTTGTACAACGGATATTTCCATTTTTTTCCATGAATCCTAAAGTTCCACATTCTGGGCAAAACATATTCTCACTCTCAACACTGGCAGTTAATCACTAACCATTCAGTGCTGAACCATTGTGTTATTGAACATTACCACTAAAAATGCAGAATACCCTGACCAAATCTATGAAATTAGTGCAATTCCAGCCCTATAGCCAGCCCATGCAAATGTTAAACTTCCAATAATGGTCAAAGTCACGTACATTGCTGCACTGGAAGGAGCTTTTTGTGAGAGTTGAATTGTTTCGAGAGCGAAGGTCGACATCGTCGTGAAAGCACCGAGCACGCCGGTGCCGAATAGAAGCAGGTTATCTTGACTGATTAGTGCACCTGCAGCGAGGGCACCGAACATTATCCCTAGTAGGAGAGATCCGACTAAATTTACCGTCATCGTGCCATATGGCATAGTTTCAGCTGGTATGATGTTTGAGATAATGTAACGAAGGGCAGCACCGATAGCGCCGCCGAGCGCGACGAGTAGAACGAGCCGTGCTTCCATATCAAGCGCTGTGTGCTTTCAGTTTTCACCGCTTCGCCATATAGCGTTGGATTGAAGCGGGAAGTCGACGCGGAGTGAATTGTGCGCATCATCTACGATTGGAGATTAGCCCGCGTCGTCGACGCGGAGGGGATTACTCTCGATGAGTTGGTTTGGGAGCGTCAAAGCACAGGTGCTTTGGTTGATAGATTAGCAAATTTACAATCCGGTCGAATGAGCCACGAAGCCAGTGTTCTGGCAAATCGATTTGGGGATGCTGAAGTCGATTCATTCGGTGCATTATCGACAGATGATTGGCCTGAAGAAAGTGCAGAAGAAGTTGAATTATTCACCGAAGCCTCTCGTCGTTTAGCCAAACGTGGAGTTGCAGATTCGTCAGCAGATGTAGATCGTCGTCTCGATATGATGGTTAGCTCAGCGAATGAACTTCGTTCAGCTTGGACAACCTCGGAAGCACGTTGTGTAGAATGGGTTGGATTATTTCTTTCCGAGGTTGATTTAGACGGTCAGAGAGATGCAATTCCAGCCGCGGTAGCAGAGTCAAATTCGATGGATTCCGCGGCTGAAAAATTGAATGTTAGCCAACCTCCTCACAAGCCAGATGAATTGGAATGGAATTCAATAAATGCTCATGCGAATGGCGTTGTAAATCTCACTCAACAATTGTCCGAACACGAGGATGCAATACGTGCGGTTTCGTATGATTATGTACCTTCCTTATCCAAATTAATCGGACCACTTGGAGCAGCGAAATTGCTTGTTCTAGCAGGTGGGCGAGAGCGTCTCGCTCGGATGCCATCTGGCAGTTTACAAGTTCTAGGCGCATCCGCAGCAATGGCTGCCCATCGACGGGGTGCGCCGCCACCCAAACACGGTGCGGTTTTGTTCTCCATGCCGGCCATTAGCCGTAGCCCGAGGTGGGTGCGCGGCAAAATTGCGAGGTACCTGGCCGGTAAAGCTAGCATCGCGGTTCGGGTCGATCATTTCGGCGGCGAACCTTGGAGCGAGGCAAAAATCGCTGAGATTCACAAAGAAACGGAGGCAATCAAAGCAAGATTCCCAAAGCCTCCGAGAAGGAAGTGAGGAAATGGCCCGACGAAAACCGATTCAGATCGGTTGGGGTGTCCGTAGAGAAGGTAGGGTTTTGTGGACAAGAAATGCGGTGAAGGGGGTTTCTGTGAGTGATGAGCGGCGGAAAAAAGATGGACGGATAGAATGGCGCCAATGGAATCCTTCGAAATCGAAAGTTGCAGCGAGTTTAATCAAATCAAAAACCGATCCTAGTGAATTAATTCCCGAAACCGGCTCCACTTGCCTCTATCTCGGCGCTTCAACGGGCTCGACAGTTAGCCACATTCATGACCATGTTTGTGGAGCTGGAAATCATCATGGCGGGCAAGTTGTCGCTGTTGAAATCGCACCGCGGATGATGCGTGACTTGGCAAATTTAGCCGAGAATCGACCGGGATTAATCCCGGTTCTGGGCGATGCTCGAAAACCATCAGTCATAGCTCCATATCTACGTGAAAAGGCTGATTGGTTACATCAGGATTTGAGTATCGCTGACCAGGCTGAAATTTTTTTGAAAATGTCTGAGGCTTTTTTGAAAAAAGGTGGCTGCGGATTACTTTCACTGAAAGCAGCGAGTGAGCGATGGACTGAAGGGGGCGATGATTCTCGTTTTGATAGCGCGAGAAAATTGATTGATTCATCAGAAAATATCGCACTCATTGAAGAGATAGATATCTCACATTTTGAAGAGCAACATCGAATTTATTTTTGTCAGCGGCTCTGATTAGCCCATTGCCACCGCTATGCTACCGAAAATAACTAAGATGGCAATAATAACAATAATCCCAATAATTGTCAAAACGATATTTATCCATGAAATGACTTGAGCAGCTTTCGCAGTGCCGGAGTCAGGATGCCCGGGTTGTCCATTCGTAATTGTCAAGGCACCATTAGCGATAATTACGGCAGGGATTGCGAGCAATCCTCCACACCCGAGAGTAAAAGTTAAAATGATTCCAACGATTGATAATATCAAGGCTAAAATTGCATTTGTTTGAGTAAATTGACCCATTGGAGCATCTTGAACAAAAACGGTTTCAGGCGCAGAATTTGGCTCTGCGGTTGGTGTACCTTCAAACCATTGCTGTTCTCCCTTTTCTTCCATAGTTGGTGGAGGTGTCGGCTCAATTTCAACTATTGTATTGACTATATACGAATTAGATATGCTCATGTCCTTCTTGCATTAGCCTTGCTCATGCCGGAAATGCCTGAGGTTGAAACAGTCCGTTCAGGTTTAATTCCGAATTGGGTAGGCCGGCGAATATCTTTCGTTGATTTACGCCGGCCGAATCTTCGATTTCCCTTTCCAGAAGATTTTGAAGAATCGTTAACTGATGCGGTCATCGAGCGCATTGATCGACGCTCGAAATATCTCTTGATTCGATTATCTACTGGGAAAACATGGTTGAGCCACCTCGGGATGTCTGGAGTTTGGACTATCGGTGCGGATGGTCAAGCTAAACACGACCATTTTTACATCGAATTTGATGATGGAGCGGTGACTTCTGTCTACAATGATCCACGCCGATTTGGCTTCATGGATTTATTTGAAACGAGTGAAGAAACTAATCAAAAATTATTGCAAAATTTAGGTCCAGAACCACTGACTGATGAATTCACTTATGCTGCCTTAAAATCGGGATTACAAGGACGACGAACTCCAATAAAAACCGCTCTTCTAGATCAAAAAATTGTTTCTGGCTTAGGAAATATTTACGTCAGTGAAATACTTCACCGCTCAGGAATTTCTCCGCTTAAAACCGCTGCCGAAGTCGCAGGAAAAAGTGACCATATTAACAAAAAAATCGAGCAAATTCACCGGCAAATCAACGAAGTTATTTTTGAGGCAATCGAAGCGGGCGGTTCGACAATATCCGACTTCCGAGGGGTTTCTGGCGAGGCTGATTTAGGCTATTTCACACATCAATTTACTGCTTTTAATCGCGAGGGTGAGCCGTGTAAAAAATCCGGATGCACCGGTAAGATTCTACGAATTGTTCAGGCGGGTCGTTCAACATTTTATTGTAAAAAATGCCAAAATTAATTAGTTGCTTTCCATCATTAATTTTGAAAGAAAAAGTTGCATTCTAATGGGTGCAGTTCGTAATATTAGAGGGAATGGCTTGTTAATCCATCCTGCGACGACTTCACGACGACTATTGCGCATCGCTCGAACAGCTGAGCGGGCTGTTGCTTCTGCGCTGGTCGATCCGAATGAGCCAATTCGACTCTGGTCGATACCCGCAACTTCTTGGAATCCAGATGGTACATAACCTGGGCAAAGTACTGTCACGCTGATTCCATCTTTTTTCAGTTCAGCGTGAAGTGAACGGGAGAAACTGAGTACGTACGCCTTTGTCGCAGCATAAACTGCCATCGATGGTATTGGAATGAATCCCGCAACTGATGCGACATTCAAAATACGATTTCCTCGCTTCATTTTCTTTGCGTAGGTGTGAGAGAGTTGGGTAAGTCCACGAATGTTCAAATCGATCATTTGTAACTGTCGATCGATATCCACTTTAGTGTGTTTCCCACTCGTTCCAAAACCAGCATTATTTACCAAAATATCTACTTCTCCTGCTTCCTTGATAAGTTGGTTTACACCTTCTTCTGTCGACAAATCTGAAATGATAATTTGGCTTTCAGTACCGTGTTTTTCATTGAGTTCAGTGGCTAATTCTTCTAGTTCTGTTTGTCTTCTTGCACAGATTACTAAATTTGTGCCTTGGCTCGCTAATATTCTTGCAATTTCTCTACCTATTCCACTCGATGCTCCGGTGACTAACGCTCGTTCTGGCCTCTCGCCCATATGATTAGCAAAGCCGTTCGTCTTTTTCATTCAATTGCATTTTCTCAACATGAAAACGATTTGTTTATAGTCCTTGGAGTGCGATATACTCTGCCGACAAGGAGAGCTGTGTTTCTCCCGAAGATTCCTGTTCAATCACATTTGAACAGGCGCACATATGTTGCGAATAATGTTGGCAGATCAAACAATAATAAGGTGAAAATATGAGCAGAAAACCAATAGTTACCAATGTCTGGACCTTGACAATTTTTCGGTCCGGAGGCTACGCCCAAGAAAGCAATGTTGAAAATGCAATTTTTGCATTCGGAAGAAAAACCGAGGAGGTTGAGTTTCATCAAAAGCAAAACCTTCCTACGGGTATTATTCAAATTTTGAAAGAATCAAACCTCGTTGATGAAGCTTTAGAATCGGGTTTTGTTCTTGAATTAAGTAAAACTAAAATCAAGACAGTGGGTTGGTTTGAATTTGACCGTATTTTTATCAGTAAGAAGCGTAAATCATGCCATGGGATGGGTCACTGGAGTCAGAGAGCCTCATTCGGTTCGGTGCAAGGTTCGGGCTCTTTCGAAATGATGCCAGTTGACTGGAGTCTCTCGGAGTTGCCTCAAAAAATTTGGATGCGTGCTGTACCCCTAACTGACAATCGTTTGGCTTGGGCTCTAGGCAGAGGAGATATTCTTAGTTCAGAGCCGAATGAGCAATCGACATTGGAGGATTATTTTGACTTGGGTAAAGTAATTCCAAATCAGGAAAAAATAGATGTGATACACCTTCCTGGGCCACCGGAAAACCCGTATCATTTTTTCATAGACTAATGTTTGATGAGTCGAGGTGGTTTTGTAATTTTTCAATTCCTTTTCCAGGCCATTGACAAACCTGTTTCCCATCGATGAAAATTGAATTATGTGGTAAAATCGAAATGTTCTGAATCCATTGATTTTCTATTTTGAATTCTGTTAATCGTGGCGCATCGAGTAATATTTTTCCGAATCTAATACTGGTAGATGGTTTCTCAGAATCAAGCCAATCACTGAGTTCTCGTGTCCATGCATCACAAGAAATACAACCGGTTTTGCTAATTATCAATACAGCTTTTGGTGAGGAAAGAAATTCTTTCCATGAATTTGAGTCTAAGGTTTCTAACTCAACCATAATTGATCATCTCACCACTTTTTAAACACCTTAGAATAATAATTCACACTCATCTATGTGGGTTTTATTAAGCCTAGAAAAGTAAGCATGATAATAGTTTCAATCTAGTATTCTGAACCAAGAATATGTTTACAAATGTTGATGAGCGTTCGATTTAGGCCAAGGGTATGACTGAGCATACACTACAACAAAAGCTGATAGCCGAATTCATCGGTACCTTCTTTCTAACTTTGACCATTTGTCTCACTGCTGTATTCGGATCTTCATCTCCAACTCATCCAGCCTTCCCAATTGCTGCGACTTTAATGGTAATGATATACGGACTCGGACATGTCTCTGGGGCTCACTTCAATCCGGCTGTGACCATGGGGGTCTGGATTAGAGGTGCTTGTGATAAATCAGATGTGCCACCATATATTGTCACACAGGTTATTGCAGGAATCACCGGTGCTTTAGTATCTATACAAATATATACTGAAGAGTACCAAATACCATTAGAGGCAGTTTCGTTACTAACCAGTCATGATTATTCATCAGTAATTTTAGCAGAATTATTGTTTACTTTTGCCTTAGTATTTGTTATATTGAATGTAGCTACTTCAGAGAAAACTTCTGGAAATCATTACTTCGGCTTCGCAATAGCATCAGTTGTATTTGCGGGAGCACTTACTGTGGGTGTAGTATCTATGGCTTCATTCAACCCTGCTGTATCTATTTCTTTAGTTGCAGTTGGCAAATTAAAATTAACAGAGG
>Ga0209501_10004751_pt1 | contig 12825 bp, 10 predicted proteins | sample ArcticOcean_MG_C_4_FD_187434 | JGI IMG/M metagenome (GOLD analysis project Ga0209501, IMG submission 187434) | Marine microbial communities from western Arctic Ocean - ArcticOcean_MG_CB4_134 (SPAdes) (version 2) | ecosystem: Environmental > Aquatic > Marine > Oceanic | place: Arctic Ocean...
TAATCCTACGGTCTTTAATCAGAACTGCCACGTTCCCCAAACTGTCCAGGCTCTCTCCCAGGATATTGGTAATCAGGTTGCCATAAACGTCTTGGTAGACCACCTGGCCGGTGATTGTGTCACCGTTCGTTACGGGCTGAGGCAATGGCAGAAAGAAAAGGCTGCTTACTGGCTCTCCCAAGTCTTCAGGCGCCACGCCGAGCGACAAATGAGCGGCCACCGGCGTAAAAACGTCGCGGCCATGAAAGGTCTCACTCACTGGGTGACGCCAGTATTTCTCGTTGGTCAGGTGCACCGCCGTAAGGAGGGATGGTAGTTCTACGAAGCCTGCTATATTTGGAGTTGATTTGAAGTAGTTGGAAATCAGCCCACTTAGCAGTCCATTGTCTGGGGCGACAAAGCTCCCGCTCGGTGTGGTGAGCAGTATGGGTCTGCGGTCTGTGCCTACTCCGGGATCAACTACGGCAACATGGATAGCGTCATCGGGGAAATACTGATGGTTGATGCCCAGCAGGAACGAGCCCTGGGCCACGTTCTGAGGCAATATCTGATGGGTGAGGTCTATGAAGCGTAGATCGGGGTTGATGGAGAGGGCTACGCCCTTCATGACGCCTGCATAGGCGTCGGACAGCCCAAAGTCGGTGGTGAATACCAGTAGAGGCGATTTCATACCGATTTATATTCCGGTTTGATATCCAGTTTGGTATCCGGGGAAGGGCGGACGTGACCGCCCAGCCTAGCCTACTCTAACGCTGATGATCGAGATGACTATGAACGATATTGCCAAAAAGATGGTGAACTGGAATAGTGTTTTTTCCAGACCGCGGCGCGTGCGAATAGTTGACGACGCGGAGCCGAATAGTCCGCCACCGCCCTCTTTGACCTGAGCCAGAATCACAACCACCAGCAAGATGGAAATCAGCAGTTGTATGATGTTCATGAAATCGTTCATGGATTGACCTTTGCGGACGCTACCGCCCGTTCTGAATATCCCCGCAAAATGCTGGGGTGTTTGGGTTTTAGTTCTTAGATAGGGGTTACTTGAGTTTTTCCAAAGCCACAACGACCAGTTCATTCACCAGGTCGGGCTTTGCCTGGCCCTTGGTGATTTTCATCACCTGGCCCACCAGGAACTTGGCAGCGGTTTCTTTGCCGCCCATGTAATCCGCCACTGCCTGTGGGTTGGCGTCAATGGCCTGGCCAACCGCCTCATCGACCGCGGAAGAATCGCTTATCTGAGTATATCCCTTTTCTTGGACTATCTGCGCCGGTGAACCACCGGATTCAAAGGCTTCTTCCAACACGGTTTTGGCCATTGAGACGCTAACCGTGTCTTTGTCCACTAGGTCTATCAACTCCACCAGGTTCTCCGGAGACACTGGTGATTCGTCTATCTGACGGTCTTCTAGGTTCAGCAGGCGACTCAGGTCTCCCAGAATCCAGTTGCTGACATTCTTGGCAAACTTCTGGCCGTCATCGCCGGCGGTGGCGTGAAGACTGGTGGCCTGTTCGTAGTAGTCGGCCATGCCCTTGGAGTTGGTCAACAGTCTGGCATCGTACTCAGGTAATCCGTATTCCTCTGTGAACCTGGCTAATCGATCAGTGGCCAACTCGGGCAGGTTGTTCCTGAGTTCTTCGATCCACGAGTCTTCAATCACCAATGGCGGCAGGTCTGGCTCTGGGAAATACCGGTAGTCGTGCGCTTCTTCCTTGTTGCGTTGAGAATAGGTTGCGCTACGCTCCTCAGACCAGCCACGGGTCTCCTGGATCACGCGTTCACCGGAATCGAGTACTTTCTTTTGGCGTTCCTGTTCGTGGTTCAAGGCCATGAATACTGCCCTAAGGCTGTTCATGTTCTTAATCTCAGCCTTGGTGCCGTACTCTTCCTGTCCCACGGGCCGCAGGCTGATGTTGGCATCGCAACGGAAGCTGCCATCTTGGGCGTTGGCCGTGGAAACGCCTAAGTATTGAATAATCGAGTGCAGCTTGGTCAGGTAGGAGCGGGCTTCTTCCGGGGTTCGCATGTCTGGGTGGCTGACCACCTCCATGAGGGGCACACCGGAGCGGTTCACGTCCACCAGGCTATGGGCGTCGTTGTTTTCGTCGCTAACGTGCTGGAGCTTGGAAACATCCTCTTCCAGGTGAACCCGCTCCACGCGGACCGTTCGATCCAGTCCGTCGGCGGTGATGTCTAGTTCGCCGTTCATCGCCAATGGGAGATCAAACTGGGATATCTGATACCCCTTCATCAAGTCTGGGTAGGGGTAGTTCTTGCGGTCAAATTTGGTCAGTTTGGGTATATTACAGCCCAGGGCCAAGCCGGTCATGATGGTGAACTCAACGGCCTTTTTGTTGATCACGGGCAGGGTTCCAGGGAGACCCAGACATACTGGGCAAACGCGGGTGTTTGCGGGTGCAGTCTGGTAATCGGCCCGGCAGGAGCAAAACATCTTGCTCTGGGTCCGTAGTTGGACGTGTACTTCTAGGCCGATGACTGTTTCGTATTCCATAGAAAAAAGGTCTCGTTGGGTGGCGTCGGGGAACAAAATTGCGCCTGTGAGTTACTGAGATTCAGTATAGCAGGCGCAGTTTTGGGTAACAACGATGGCGGAGATACTAAGGCTATTTAGCGTCGCCTAAGCGAGCAGCCCCTTGCTCTTCAGCATCTCTTGCGCGGTGGTGCCAATGTCAGCGGGAGTTGGGATGATCCAAGCGCCTGCGTCAGTCAGCGCAGCAATCTTGTACTCGGCTGTAGCGCTCTCTCCGGTGATAATTGCACCGGCGTGGCCCATGCGTTTGCCGGGAGGGGCTGATGCGCCGACAACCAATGCCGCCAAGGGTTTGCTGAATTCTGCCTTGATGAACGCAGCGGCGTCTTGTTCCATGGTGCCACCAATCTCGCCAATCATCACCACGGCATCGGTGTCTGGGTCGGCGTCGAACAGGCGGAGGACGTCCACAAAGTTGGTTCCAATGATTGGGTCGCCGCCGATGCCGACACAGCTAGACTGGCCCAGATTGAGAGTGGTGAGCTGCCCCACTGCTTCATAGGTGAGGGTGCCACTGCGCGAGAGTACGCCCACCCTTCCAGGTAAATGGATCGCTCCGGGCATGATTCCTATCTTGCACTTGGCGCCGGGGTTGATGAGTCCGGGGCAGTTGGGGCCGATCAGCCTGGTGGGTTTGTTTTCTAAGTAGCGGTAGACCTTGACCATGTCCTGCACCGGGACACCCTCAGTGATGCAGGCAATGAGCGGGATACCAGCGTCTGTGGACTCTAATATGGCGTCGGGCGCAAAGGGTGGCGGCACGAATATCAACGCCATATTGGCTTGGGTTGCAGCCACGGCTTCTTCAACCGAGTTGAAAACGGGGACTTTGTCGTCAAACATCGTCCCGCCCTTGCCGGGGGTAACTCCTGCCACCACGTTGGTGCCGTAGGCCATGCAGCCACGAGCGTGGAAGCTGCCTTCCTTGCCGGTAATACCCTGCACCAATACCCTAGTTGTCTCGTCTACCAGTACTCCCATCAGGGTTTATCTCCGACCGCGTATGCGGTTAAGTATCGCTGGTTAAGCATTGCATCAAACATTAGGTTACTAAACATTGATCTGCTTGATGGCGTTGGCGGCATCAGTGAGCGTGTCGGCAAAAACTACCGGCAGTCCTGATGCACCTAGTATCTCTTTACCTTCCACAACGTTTGTGCCCAACATCCTGACCACGAGGGGAACAGTGGAACCAGTTTCGTTGTACGCCATCACAATGCCCTCTCCGGCGATGTCGCAACGGAGAATGCCACCAAATATGTTGACCAATACTCGCTTCACCTTGGGGTCTGAGAGGATGATCTTGACGGCGCTGGAGACCTTCTCCGGGGTTGCTCCGCCGCCCACGTCCAGGAAGTTGGCGGGGGCCGCTCCGGCAGCATTGGTCACGTCGAGAGTGGCCATGGCCAAGCCTGCGCCGTTGACCAGACAGCCTACATCACCATCCAAGTTTACATATGCAATGTCCAGGTCCGACGCCTGGGCTTCCAACGGGTCTTCCTGCCTGATATCCCGGTAGGCCAGCAGGTCCGCGTGGCGGAACATGGCATCGTCGTCCAGGTTGATCTTGGCGTCTAGGGCTACCACATGGCCTTCGCCCGTGATTATCAGCGGATTAATCTCCACTAGGGAGCAGTCATTTTCCACAAACACGCGGTACAGGGCCGATAGAACCTTGGCGGCTTCACTGGCCACGGCCTGGTCTAACCCCAGTTTGCGTATCAGACGGCGAGTCTGGAACGGCATCAACCCGGATAGTGGGTCGACGGGCTCTGTGTGGATGTCTTCCGGATTATTTGCGGCGACTTCTTCAATGTCCATGCCGCCCTGGGTGCTTACCAGTAAGGCGGGTCCCCGGTGGCCGCGGTCAATTGTCAGCGCCACGTAGAGTTCCTGTTTTATGTCGGCTAGTTCTTCAATCAGGAGTTTCTCTACCGGAGCGCCCTCTGGGCCGGTCTGTGGGGTGACCAGATTTGTTCCCAGCATCTTCTGAGCCGCTTCTAACGCCTCCTCTGGGCTGCGCACCAGCTGGACGCCACCGGATTTGCCGCGTCCGCCAGCGTGTATCTGGGCCTTTACCACTGATTGCCCGCCTAGTTCTGCCGTGGCAGCCTTGGCTTCTTCAGGGGTGGCCGCAACGATGCCGCGAGGCACCGGAATCCCATAACGGGAGAATACTTCTTTGGCTTGGAACTCGTGGATGTTCATGCAGGTCCTTGGCTGGGATGGCTAGGCTCCGGAACTTATCTGCCAACGGTGTTAACAAAAAGTTAGCTAAATGTTGGCTGCAATTTAACCATTGGAGACGGCCATTTCCCAGGCGTCCGTAAAATGTAGGCGATTTTGACTCGCCCGTCAACGCGTTTGAGTGCGTTTCCGGTGGACAAATAAGGTAGTCAGTTTCATAATCGCGCCATTCAATCAACTCTATTAAAAAAAATGCACTCAGATTTGGTTGGATTGCGACGCTCAGAACAAGAATTCAGCTAAACTCGACTCGGCAACGAAAGGAGAAACCATGGTCCGCTATAACAAAGTGATTGAACTATTGGAACAGGATAAGCCGGTGTTCTGCTCTGGCCTAGTCTGGAATGGGAATTTGGACGATATGACCTTTGTCGGCGATGCCAATTACGACATGGTCATTGTTGAGATGGAGCATCAGGGATTTGATTTCAACGATCTTAGGACCATGCTCCAGTTTTTGATGAACCGTAAAAAAATCGCTGAATCGGGCACCCTTCAGGCTGACCCTGCCCCGTTTGTGCGGATTCCGCCTAATACCGGGGAGCGCAATCAATGGGTTATAAAGCAAGCCTTGGACGCCGGGGTTTATGGTCTGGTGTTGCCGCATCTGGATACCGTGGAAGACGCCCAAGCAGCAGTGAGGGCAGCCCGCTATCCCCAGGTGCCTGGCGTAGCCGATTTTGAGCCAAAGGGAGAGCGGGGCTGGTGGTACCGCATCGCGCCGCGCTACTGGGGCATGACCCCCGCCGAATATTACGATGCAGCCGACCTGTGGCCGCTGGATCCGGACGGCAACATGCTGCTGATGGGCATCATTGAAGACCCGGTGGGCGTGAAGAACGTGCGAGACATCCTGCGAGAAGTTAAGGGGCTCGGCGCTATTTGGGCTGGACCGGGGGATATGTCAGTGGCCATGGGGCACAAGGGAAACGCCGGTCACCCCGATGTACAAGCCAACCTGCTGACTATCTTAGAAGCCTGCAAAGAATTTGGTGTTCCTTGCGCCACTGGTTGTACTGCGGAAGAAGTTCCCATGCGGCTGGAACAGGGGTTCCGGATAATCATTACGGCCCCCGAAAAAACCACTAAAGGTCTAGACGAGGGCCGTAAAATCGCTGGTCGTTAATTATCTGAAGTAAGTTGCTAAAAGCCGGAGTTAACTTCGGCTTTTAATTTTTAGTTGGCGTTATTAGTACCCTCTCCAGGTCCTTGCAAGAATTTGAATATGTCGGCTTCTGAAGACAGGATGACCGTTGTCCGCTGGTTCAAGAATACCTTGTAGGCTTCAAGGCTTCTCCGGAAGGAGAAGAACTCTGGGTCCTCTTCCAAGGCGTCTGCCAAAATACGAATCGCATCCGCCTCACCTTGGCCTCTTACTTCGTTAGCTGTCTTGTCTGCTTCGGCCAGGATGATGTCCCGGTCCTTGTCGGCGCCGGCACGAATCTGCAGGTCTTGCTCGTCACCCTCAGCACGGAACTTGGTGGCAATTCTGCTCCGCTCTGCACGCATCCTGGTGTAGATGCTGGGGGTAACAGTGTCCGGGAAGTCGGCGCGTTTGATACGAACGTCAACGATCTCTATCCCGAACGGTTCATCCCGCGCCACGAAATACTGGACCGTAAATGTGTCACCGGCCGTCAGCGTTTCACCTTCTTGTGCGCCAAAGGTCAGTAGGCCTTCGCTAAAGCTGCGCTTAAGCACATCGACTCCCGGCGTTACTTCCCCATTTGGGCCTGAAACGACGCCAATATCGTCAGGAAGTATCACTGAACCTTCGATTCTGATCTGGAAATCTGCTGACTCGCCGCCAGCCGGAACCGTGAACTCTTTGGTGACCTCCTGGGCGTTGGTTCGAGCGCGTACACCGGATAGAACTATAGCCAGCAGTTCGGTCCTTGATTCTGTCCCTCTGATCAAAGGCAGGCCTTCGACATCAACAACCTGGTTTCCGGCGCTGTCCAAAATGAAGTTGGCCCCAATGATCTGCGGCCTTTCCAGAAGTGCGATATTTTCTCGCAGCGTGGCGTTGACAATGTCACCCAACCGGCTTCTTGCATTGCTCTCTGTGAGCAGGGTCTTGCGGAACTGGACCGGGTCGGTGATCCGGTAACGGGCGTAGGAGTCGATGCTAAGGTTTTCTTTGTTTGCGTCCCGCATCGTCTCGGGGTCTGCGTCAATTCTCAAGAGCCGTTTATCAAAACGGACCACTGTGTCGACGAAGGGAGCTCTGTAGTTGAGCCCGGGCTCGTCTACGACATCCTGAACGTTACCAAACCGGGTGATTATCACCTGCTCTGTCTCGTCTACTATGTAAAAGGTTTGAGAGATGACAATTAGTCCCACAATGATGATGATGCCTGTGATGATGAGAGTTCTCATTTATTTTAATTCTCGTGCTAAATTGGATTCAATCGGAATAGTGTCTTTTACGTTTGGGCTACGGCTGGAGGCTAGGGCCGATTGGCAATGGGACCAGCCCGCCAGAATCGCCTAATACCAGCACTGATTCCGCATCTGGTGAGACGATTATCTTGGCAATTCCAGGAAGTATCTCTTCCATGGCCTCTAGATATAACCGCTGCCTGGTAACGTCCTTTGACTTTTTGGACCGGTTGTATTCTTGTAAGACCGAAGTGAAACCTTCAGCTTCACCTTCTGCCCTGGCAACCCTGGACTGGGCAAATGCTTCTGCTTCTCTCTTGATTCTTTCTGCGTTACCACTGGCCCTGGGTATGATGTCATTTTCATACGCCCTGGCCTGGTTGATTCTGGTGTCACGTTCTTGGCGCGCCCGGAGTACGTCATCAAATGCGTCACGTACTTCTTCCGGGGCTTTTACGTCCTGGAGTTGCACGTTGGTCACGTTGATGCCAGTCCCGTAGGCGTCCAGAATCTCTTGCAGCCGTTGTTTGGTGGACGCCTGTACCTCTTCACGTCGGGCGGTCAGGACATCGTCAATGGACCTCTGGCCGATAACCAGACGAAGCGCCGCTTCTGAAGCGTCTTTCAGTGTCCTACCGTCTGGACTACCAATGCCGATGTCACGGTCAACCTCACCCGGGTCTGAGACATTGAACAGGAAATTGACTAGGTTTTTAATGTCGTATTGAACCACCATCTGTACGTCAACGATGTTTAGGTCACCGCTAATCATCTCAGCTTCCATTGGGGCTGGGGTATCGGCAACGTTCTCGCCGCTACGGAAACCAAGCTCTAGACGGCGAGTTTCAGACGTCAGAACGATGTCTCTCTTGCCGATAGGGCCAGGCCACCACCAATGGAGACCGGTCTGTGTGACCGGATTGCCCTGTACTGCTCCAAATCTGCGCAACGCGGCCTGTTCACCAGGGCTAACGGTGTAGACGCCAGTCGCTGCCCAAATGACAGCAATCAGGCCGATGACCAGAACGATTGCCAGGCCAACGCCACCACCTCCGAGTCTCTGTGCAACGCGACCGATGCCGTCGCGGACAGTGCCGATTATCTTTTCAAAATCCATTTCAGGCTGCCTGGGGCCGCCACCGGGTTGATGCATATTTGTATTTTCCTTTTGCTTATCTTGCTTTTTATGGCGCTAGCCAACTAATAAAGGCTGGGCGCCCAATTATCAATTATCAACTGAACACTGTAGATTCTACCATCCCAGGTAAAAATGAACTACAACCTGGCACCTGGCTTAGGAATATCTGAACTACAACCTAGCCATTGGAATTGGCGCGCTCAGCGTTCTTTATCTATGATGCAGTTCACCTAGATTACGTTGTGCAGCCCGGCTGGGATTATTTCCGGTTTTGGCACCGCGTCCGACTATTATGAAATTGTAGGCAGGGTATAATGCTTTTGATTGTCTAGGTTTTCACTTACATCCACTATGGTAAGTCGACAATCATCAGTGATTAAAACAACTACTAATTTCAATTAAGGACCTAGCAGATGACCACATTTGGCCTGGATATTATCCCAGGAAACGACATGACCCGAATCAAGGCTGTATGCGAACACCAACGGGGCCTAATCTATGTGGTTCCCGCAGAGCGCAGCTGGGTCTGCAGCAAAGAAAATCTGCCAGCCCACGCCCTGGCCGGGTTTTTCAGAGAACTCAGCGCCTTGGATAACAAAGCGGTTGAGGGGTTGATGCAGGAATGGGGCATCTACTTTAGACAACTACCCAAGGAACAAGAAGAGGCCGAGGTTGAAGTCACACCAGCGTCTTAACACTAGTTCTCAAATTAATTAACAAGGTAAAAAAAGAGGCGGGTCTAAAACCCGCCTCTTTTTTATTTGGCTTTTGTTAGGGTACCTAGTCGTCGCCGTCCGCTGTCGCGGTCGACGGCATTGAAGCCGCCGGCTGTGGGTTTCCAGCCGGAGTAGAGGTCTCGGGGCTGGCAGCGTAAGCAGGCGGTGTCTCTGGCACCACGGGCGGAGTGGCAGTCTGGCCGCCAGACTCACCGTCAGTGTTGAACAGCCGGTTCATGGCCTCACCGGACACCGTCTCGTATTCAATCAGGTATTCCGCCAGCCTCACTAGTTTTGACTGATGGAGCGTGATGGTATCAACGGCCAACTCGTAGGCAGCGTTGATTAGTTCGGAGACTGCGTGGTCGATCTCCTCGCCCATCCTTCCGGCGTAATCCCTTTCTTCTCCACCAGAGGATCGGCCGAGGAACACCATTTCTTCGGCCTTGCCAAAGGTCCTAGGCGCTCCAAGTCCATCAAGACTGTGCGAATCATTGATGATGATTGTGACTGGTTTGAGGCTTTTTGCAATCAGGTTCTCGTTGAACTCGGCTAACTGGAAATCGGCCTCTTTACGAGACCGGAATTCAGAGTCGTCGTTCATAGTTACCAGCAGGTCATTGCCGTAAACCTCAATCGATGAAATCTCACCGTCTCTGGCCTTTTGAATGACTGAGCTAATGGGCATTGCCTCGTAGACTTTGGCGCTGAACATACCGTAGCGCTTGACCATTCCCATGGCCAACTTGGTGGCCTGTTCCAGGTCATTGCTGGCTCCGGTGGTTACTTCATTGAAGATAATTTGCTCGGCTACCCTACCGCCCATGGTGACGGCCATACGGTGGGCGAACTGGTTCTTGGTCCACAGGTACCGGTCCTCTTCCGGGACCAAGGAGGTGTGTCCACCCATCTGTCCACGAGCGACGATGGATATTTTGTGCACCGGGTCGGCGAATTCCAGGCCCCAGGCCACCAGAGCGTGTCCGGCTTCGTGATAGGCCGTCATCTCCTTCTCACGGGGGTTAATCCGCCGGTTCTTGCGCTGTGGGCCAGCAATTACACGATCGACAGCCTCTTCAAAGTCGTCCATGAAAATCTGTTTCTTGCTGCCTCTGGCCGCCATGATTGCTGCTTCATTTATCAGGTTGGATAGTTCTGCGCCGCTGAATCCTGGTGTCTCTTTGGCCAATGAGTCAAAGGTCACTTCCGGAGCCAAGGGCTTGCCGGCCGCGTGAACCTTTAGGATGGCCTTTCTACCTTCAATGTCAGGCAGGTCCATGGTCACGCGTCGGTCGAACCGACCAGGCCTCAATAAGGCTGGATCCAGAATGTCTGGGCGGTTGGTGGCGGCAATCACAATGACGTTGGTGTTGGTCTCAAAGCCGTCCATCTCAACCAGTATCTGGTTCAGGGTTTGTTCTCTTTCGTCGTGTCCGCCGCCAAGACCGGCGCCACGATGGCGACCAACGGCGTCGATTTCGTCAACGAAGACGATACAAGGTGCGTTGCGTTTTGCCTGCTCAAACAGGTCTCTGACCCGAGCGGCACCTACGCCAACGAACATCTCGACGAACTCAGAACCGCTGATGTGGAAGAAGGGCACGCCGGCCTCTCCAGCCACTGCCCTGGCCATCAGAGTTTTGCCGGTGCCAGGAGGGCCAACCAGGAGAACGCCCTTTGGGATGCGGGCGCCAAGGGCTAGGAATCGTTCGGGAAACTTAAGGAACTCGACAACTTCGGCGAGTTCTTCTTTGGATTCTTCTACGCCAGCTACGTCGTCGAACGACACAGTAGGCTTGTTGAAGGGCATCATCTTGGCACGGCTGCGGCCAAAGCTCATGGTCTGGTTATTGCTGCCCTGTGCTTGACGCATCATGAACAGAATCAGACCACCAAAGAAGATCAAGGGTAGGAAGTTCAGCATCAACCCAAAGAAACTGCTGAGGCCACTGGAACCTTTGTAAATGACCTGAACGCCGGATGGCGGGCCCACAGTCACTCCGCTTTCCACCAACATGCCAATCACGTCGGTGTCGCGGCCGATGCGACTGGTGAATCTGTCAGCTCCGGAGGCGCTGGTGCCTCTGGGGAAAACGGTGAGCGTTCTGCCATCAATAACAATCTCGCGAATGTCATTGTTTTTGGCCATGGCGACCACCGCGGTTAATGGTTCCTCAGTGCTGGCGCCGAGGCTAGGCAACAAAGTGTAGAAGATTACTATTACCCCGATGACGATCATCAGGTACACGAAGCCGTTGCGAAGCCACCGGTTATTACCCATGTTTACCTCTTAGTTTCTCGTTCAAAACGTACAGCCACTCCTACTATATATTATCGGAGAGAGCCTGAAATTGCAAAGTATTTACGCCCGTTTCACGGCCATACAGGCTTGGGTTTGGCCGTTTGGTTAAATGCGAATCGCCGTTAAACTGGCACATCTGCGCCCTATCGATTTTTGGTCCAACTATAAATTAAATATAGAGCACAACGCCGACAGAGGGATGCAGATTACCTAATCATGTTAAAAATTCGGGTCCTGCCGGTTAAGAACGGATTTCGCCTGCATTATTTTGCAGTCAATACGCATCAAAGATAGTATTGGATTGGCAGTCTCATGGTTTGGGCGCGGTTAATCGGGCCGTTTATCGTGGGTGCACAACCACAAAGGTGCCGATTACTACTTTGGCATATAATTAAAGCTAACAATAAAAAAGGGGAAATCATGGCTGATTACGCACATCCTGAATCACTAGTTACCACAGACTGGGTATCTGAACATGGATCAGACGCCAATGTTAGATTGATTGAGGTTGATGTTGATACCTCTGCTTACAACGCTGGACACATTGCCGATGCAGTGGGCTGGAACTGGCAGTCTCAACTCCAACAAACCCTTAGCCGAGACCTGGTGAGTAAAGAGGGCATGGAACAACTTCTAGGTTCCTCTGGTATCGACAATGGAACCACGGTTGTTCTCTACGGCGACAACAACAACTGGTTCGCTGCCTGGGCTTTCTGGCAGATGAAGTACTACGGCCACGATGACGTGAAACTCATGAACGGTGGACGCGCCAAGTGGGAGGCCGAGGGCAAGGCACTTACCACCGACGCCGCCAACCACGGTTCCAAGTCTTACACCGCCAAGGCTGCCAATGAAGACATCCGCGCCTATCGTGACCAGGTCCTAAGCAAGGTCAATGCCAGCAGCATCAACTTGGTTGATGTCCGCGCCCCTGCTGAATTCAGCGGCGAGTTGCTGGCCCCTGAGGCTCTTCCCCAAGAGGGCGCACAGCGCGGTGGCCACATTCCCGGCGCGGCCAATGTGCCGTGGGGGCAGGCTGTTGCCGAGGACGGCACCTTCAAGTCGGCCGACGACCTCCAAGCCCTTTATGGTGGCAAGGGGATCGATGGCAGCAAAGAAACCATCGCTTACTGCCGGATCGGCGAGCGCTCCTCCCACACTTGGTTCGTACTGACCCAACTGTTGGGACTCTCAAACGTCCGCAACTATGATGGTTCCTGGACTGAGTGGGGCAGCATTGTTGGCGCGCCCATCGAGAAATAACTAACAGCTTCAGTTGTTAGAGCGTAAAGTTACGCTGGTAATCACGCAATCGACAAAAGGGCCGCAGAAATGCGGCCCTTTTCTTTTTGTTGAGTGCTCCGTTTGTTTCTGTTGTTTATATAGAGGGCCACGGCGTAGGCCTGGGCTCAGTGGATTCCAGCCTTCGGTGGAACAACGAGGATGGGGGGCTTGGAGATTAGTGGTGGCCTGCCATTCGCTCGCCCTGAG
>Ga0209501_10004764_pt1 | contig 12805 bp, 11 predicted proteins | sample ArcticOcean_MG_C_4_FD_187434 | JGI IMG/M metagenome (GOLD analysis project Ga0209501, IMG submission 187434) | Marine microbial communities from western Arctic Ocean - ArcticOcean_MG_CB4_134 (SPAdes) (version 2) | ecosystem: Environmental > Aquatic > Marine > Oceanic | place: Arctic Ocean...
TGAACAAATATTCATCACCACCGCTTATTACTTTTCCATTATTACTTTTTATGAAGGAATGAGGCTTACTATTTTTATATCTAGTGAAGTGAGGTTTTTTTAAAATAGCGTATTCAGCATAATTGAATTCTTCCATATTTTTAGCTTTAATAGTGAATTTAATGTCCCCATTTTTTTTGGTTTGTACGTTATCAAAATTTTTTAAGTAAAATTCAGGACCGCTGGCGTTATTATTATTTTTTGTTAAAAGTTCTTTTTCCACTTCTATTTTGAGCCAATAAGTAATAAAGGCGATGATTATAATAAGTAATAATACAAAAATTGTTGAAAGTTTATTCGCCATTTGGCATCTAGATTACTTTTGACCCTAAAAGATCATTTAAATTAAGCATTCCAATTACTTTTTCATCTTTATCAGTTATAAGAAAACAGTTCACCTTAGATTTCTCCATTATGTTTACTGCTTCAATAGCCATTTCAGAACCATTAAGTGTAATAGGATTTTTTGTCATGCAGTCTTCAATCGAAGACTCAATATTTTTTTTATTTAGTATAGCTCTTCTCAGATCGCCGTCTGTTAGGATTCCAACAAGTTTGTTTTGTTCATTTACTATACTTGTAAAGCCTACTTTCTTATTAGTTATCTCTTTTATTGCATCTTCGAGTGAGGATTTGACGTTGATTGATGGAATATTTTGACCTATTCGCATAATATCTTTCACTTTGATTAATGTATTCTTGCCTAAATTGCCCCCCGGATGAGAATTGGCGAAATCTTCAGCAGTAAATTCTCTTAGATCTAAGACACAAATTGCGAGTGCATCACCTAAAGCCAATGAAACAGATGTGCTTGCAGTGGGAGCAAGGCCTAAGGGGCATGCTTCTTTAGTAACTGCGGCACTTATATGGATATCACTTTCATTTGCTAATTCAGAATTAGCATTACCAGATATGCCAATAATTTTAGCTCCAATTCTTTTTATAGTGGGAAAGATTGATATTAGTTCATCACTTTGACCTGAATTAGAAAAGAAGATCACAATATCGTCTTTTGTAATCATTCCTAGGTCACCATGACTCGCTTCACCAGGGTGCATAAAAAAAGCTGGAGTTCCAGTACTTGCAAAGGTGGAGGCAATTTTTCTTGCAATATGGCCAGATTTCCCCATACCACTTAAAACAATTTTTCCATTACAGTTCAAGATTTCATTAACTGCATCGGTAAAGTTATTAGAAATATTTTTACCTGCCTTAAGAATTTCTTCTGATTCAATATTGAGAACCTTCTGAGCAAGCTTGATAATTTGATCTGAATTTTTATTCATTAGCCTTCTTCAAATATATTTATTTTATAAGTATAAAAGGGTTTGATAGTAGAATAAAGTTATATATGAAATTGCTTATAAATTATGTTTGAATCAATCCAATTAATTATTCTTTTGTTAGTAAGCTCAGTGCTAATGGTGGCCTTATTTAGATATTTAAGGTTACCTCCTATGATAGCTTATTTTGTTGTTGGTTTAATTCTGGGTCCCTTTGCGCTGGGAATATTGCCTGACTCCGAATCAAGCAGACATTTTGTTGAATTTGGTATTGTATTCCTTATGTTTACAATTGGTTTAGAGTTTAGTTTGCCCAAATTAAATTCCATGCGACATATTTTGTTTGGACTAGGTGGCTCTCAAGTTATTATAACTTTGGCGACAACAATGGTATTTTCAACTTTGCTGGGCTTAGATCTTGCAGCAGCATTTATTATTGGCTCAGCTTTAACGATGTCATCAACCGCAATTGTATCTAAAATATTAATGGAAAGAATTGATCTTAATAGTCGCCATGGTCAATTATCTATCGGTATTTTATTATTCCAAGATATTGCCGTAATTCTTATTTTAATCTTAATTCCGGTTTTTAATTCACAGGTTATTGATTTATATAGTTTATTATGGATATCATTATTTAAGATTATAGTTTTACTTTTTATTCTCTTTAGAGTTGGACAGCCGGTAATGAACTTCTGGTTTGGAATAGTTGCCAAACAAAAATCAAGAGAGTTATTTGTGCTGAACGTTTTAATGATTACTCTTATTTTTGCTTATGTAACAAAGCTGACTGGACTATCTTATGCTTTAGGGGCCTTTCTTGCTGGCATGTTAATTTCTGAGACAAGATATCGATATCAGGTTGAATCCGATATAGCATCTTTTAGGGATATTTTATTAGGGCTTTTCTTTATTAGTATTGGCATGATGCTTAATATAGAAGTTTTTATAAAATATTACCCTGTAATATTTTTATTATTCTTTGGCTACACTATTTTTAAAATGACACTCATAACTTATTTAGCTAAGCTATTTAAGTATGAATTAGGTGTCGGAATTAGATCAGGAGTAATTTTAGGCCAAGCTGGCGAATTTAGTTTGGTAATTCTTGCATTAGGACAAGAGCAAAACCTTATATCGGGCGACATACTTCAAATTATGCTATCTGTATGCTTATTATCAATGTTATTTGCTTCCTTTATTATTCCATTTAATGGCCGTATAGCTAGATATTTATCAAAAGATTATTTACGTAATAGTGAAAAATTAGTTAATAAAATAGAAGCATCCAGTGAAAATTTTAGTGAGCATGTCATTATATGTGGCTATGGAAGGAGTGGACAGTATTTAGGTAGATTTCTTAAAGAAGAAAATATTTCATTTATTGCTATCGATATGGATCTTAATCGTGTTAATGATGCCGCAAATGCAGGTGAAAAAGTGATGTACGGAGATGCCAGTAGAAGGGTTGTTTTAAGGGCGGCAGGGATTGAAAGAGCAAAGGCATTGGTTGTGGCATATGCAGACGATAGATCTTCAACAAAAGTATTAAATGTAATTCGTGAAACATATCCAGATTTACCTGTGGTTGTCAGAACCCGTGATGAATCATCAATTCAACAACTTCAAGATTCTGGTGCAACAGATGTAGTTCCAGAGGTATTAGAAGGTAGTTTAATGTTAGCATCACATGCTCTAGTTTTGCTCGATGTACCACTGACAAGGGTCATAAAAAAAATACGTGCGTTTAGAAATGAAAGATATAAAATCTTTCGGGGCTATTTTATGGGGGCATCAGAGGCAAGTGATGACTTACAGGGCCAGGACCAATTACAACTTCACTCGATTGAGGTTAAAAATAATTTTTACCTACAAAATAAACTCATAAATGAAATACCATTCGATAGATTTAACATTGAAATACAGCACTTAAGAAGACCAAATATGCTGGAAGATATTGAGGTAAGGTTAGATATAAAACTCAAAGATGGTGATGTAATAGTAATTTTAGGATTACCAAGAGACTTAATTGAATTTGAAAAATTTACAATTACTGGCGAATAATTAATTGAGTAAAAAAATTGCAATTATTGGCGGAGGTATTATAGGCTGTTTAACAGCAATTAAATTAAAGGAAAGTGGTTTTGAAGTTTTGGTAGTAGATAAACATGAAATTGGAAAAGAATCATCATGGGCTGGTGCAGGTATATTGTTTCCATTGATGCCATGGAATTACCGACCAAAGGTATATGATCTATGTATATTAGCTTCCAGTTACTATGAAAATTTTTCGAAAAAATTATATGACATAACAGGAATAGACCCGGAATATAAAAAAACAGGTATGACACTAATTCCCCCATATGAGAAAGATGAGGTTATTAAATGGGCTAATTCTCAGAATCTACCATATGAAGAAACATTCTTTAGAAATTCTGAATCTATATACCTTCCATCAGTAGCCCAAATAAGATCGCCCAGACTCATGAAATCAATTAAATTATTTATGAAAGAAATAGGAATAAATATAATTGAAAATATGGAGTTAGCTGAAATTGACCATAAAGAGGGTGTGGTAAAAAAATGGCCAACAAAAAAAAATAGCTTTATTGAAGCTGATTATTTTGTAATTACATCAGGAGCTTGGACATCAAACTTAAAAGAAAATTATAAAAGTAAAATATATCCTGTAAGGGGACAAATGATTCAGTACAAAGCCTCGAATTTAAAAATCGGAAAAATTCTTTATTCAAACGATTTTTATATTTTACAAAGAAAAGATAGGGTAATAATTGCTGGTAGCACAATTGAAGAAGTAGGTTTTGATCAAACAGTAAATATTGATAAAAAAGAAGCATTAATGAGGAAAGCCGAGGAATTAATTCCAGACCTTGCCAATGAGGAAGTTGAGAACCATTGGGCAGGTTTTAGACCCGGTACAATAGAAAATATCCCATTTATACAAAAGGATGATGATTATGAAAATGTTTTTGTTAATTCTGGACATTTTAGGTACGGTTTAACAATGGCACCTCAGTCCGCAGAAAATCTCAATGAAATTTTGATAAAATCAATATGAACAGAGATAAAAAACAAGTAATCTGGAGACTTCTTGATGGTAAGCCAGGCCATGAAAAACAATCATTGTCGCTTATCAAAGCTCTAAATTATGAGTTTGGTGTTAAAACTGTGAATGTAGATAGTAGAAATTTTTTATTTTCAATATTATTTTCAATAAATAAAATAAAGAAGCTTCCAAAGCCAAATTTTATTATTGGTGTGGGGCATAAAACTCATGTTTCATTACTATATTTAAAATTTATCTTCGGAGGAAGCTCAATATTAATAATGAAACCAAGCTTACCTTGTAAATGGTTTGATTTGTGCATAATTCCAGAACATGACAATTTTGAAGGAACTAGCCTTATATACAAAACAAAAGGGGCTCTAGCAAATACTTCAAACTTAATAAATAAAGATGAAAAAAAAGGAATAATATTAGTCGGTGGAATTTCAAAACATTACGAATGGGATGGAGAGAATGTCGCTAGACAGATTGAGCAGTTATTGAATAATAATCCATCAATACACTTTATATTAAGCCCCTCAAGGAGAACACCAAAAGATTTTATTATAAAAATAAATAAGCTTTCATTTTCTAATTTAAAAATTCATTCAATTCAAAAACAAAATAAAGACTGGTTAAAGAATCAAATGAATAAAACAAAGTACGCATGGATTACTGAAGATTCGATATCTATGATTTATGAGTCCCTAACAGCAGGTCAGAACGTGGGATTGATTGCTTTAAAGAGTAAATATAAAAGTCGTATTACTAATGAGATAGATAGACTAAAAAAAGAAAGAGTTGTATTTGCGAATGCTAATAGAAGCTATAAAAATATAAATGAATCTAATTTTGTAATTGATGAGGCAACTAGGTGCGCGAAGCTGATTAAAAAACAATTTATAGAAAAAGTTAAAAAATGAAAAAAAATATCATAATTTTAGAACGAAGACTTTTCTCTGCTTTTGGGCATGAGAGAACTCAAATAGAAACAATAAATGAATATTTTAATAATAATAGTTCTTATGTAATAACATGCAAAAATACATCATTAGCTAAGATGAATTTAAAAAATAAATTTTATCTAAACATGCCTGAATTTTTGATAAAAGAAGAAGGGAGAGAGTCAGAAAGTTATATTAGAAAGTCAGCACAGAGTCTTGAAATAATTCTTAGAGAGACTAAATTTACATCGAACACAAATCTTATAATACCATCTGCAAGAACAGCTGAAATTTCAATGTTAACGGTATTATTTTGTGAAAATAAATTTCCAAAAAATATTATACCGATTGTTCGAATACTGGGAATAAATTATCTAAATGATTTACCAAAAGAGGCACTAAAAACTTTTATAGAATTAGTAAATAATAAAAAAATTAAATTGTGTACTGAAACTGAAGAACTATCAAATAAGATAAAAAATAAATTCAATGTCAAATTTATAAGAACATTGATGTTTCCAGTATCTGTTCCGTTAAAAAATATAACTAAAAAAGATAAAACAAATAAAAATATAAATATAGGTTGTTTAGGAGGGCCAAGGCCATCGAAAGGAACTCATTTAATCCCTAAATTAATAAAAAGTTTAAGATTGTATATTCGTGAAAATGATATAGATGTATCAATTACATTTATAGTTCAAATGAGTAAAGAAAAAAAGAAGAGGGCATTTATTTTCTGGTTTAAAGAATTAATGTCTAGATACATATCTAGATCAGTTAGTGTAAAAATAGTATATGGTACCGATGGTAGAAAAGAATTTATGAATCTAATCAATACTATTGATATTTTTCTACTTCCATACAATAAAAACCAATATAAATATTCTGGATCTGGATTTATCATTGATGCTTTAATACTTGAAAAACCTATTATTCTTTCAGAAGGTATAGCAATGAAAGAGCTTACTAATTTTAAAAATTCAATAACATTCAAAAATTCCTTAGATTTCCCCAAAAAAATGGTCAAAATGATTAAAAATTACAAAATGTATTCTAAGAATACTAAGGGTGGAAAAAAGTATCTAATAAATAAGATACATAATTCATTCAAATTTATTTCAGAAGGAAATTATTGATTTTAAATAAAAATGAATAATATTAAATCAAAAAAATTGACAATTGTTCAGGTACTCCCAGCTCTAAACTCGGGAGGTGTCGAGCGAGGCACATTAGAGATCTCAAAATATTTAGTTTCAAAAAATCATCGTTCAATAGTGATATCACAAGGTGGCAGAATGAAGGATAAGTTAGTTAAAGAAGGAGGAGAGCATATTGAACTTCCAATAGGTAAAAAATCATTACTAACTTTAAGATTGATTCCAAAACTAATTAAAATTTTAAGTAAAAATAATGTCGATATTATTCATATAAGATCTAGATTTCCAGCATGGATATGTTTAATTGCAATTAAGTTTATGGAAAACAAAAAAATACCTTCAATAGTAACAACCTTCCATGGCCCATATTCTATAAATTCCTATAGCTCAATAATGGCAAAGGGTGATGTAGTAATAGCAGTATCAAAGATGATAAAAACCTATATTTTAAAAAACTACAAAATCAACCCAAAAAAAATATTCCTAAATTATAGAGGAGTCGATGCAAAAGAATTTCCATATTTGTTTAAACCTAAAGATTCATGGATTAATGAATGGAATAAAGATAATCCAGAAACAAAAAATAAGATTTTATTAACATTACCCGGGCGAGTAACTAGGTGGAAAGGACAAATACATTTTCTTAATATAATTGCATCATTAAATAAAAATAATCCAAATATTCATGGGTTAATAGTAGGGGATGTTGCAGCTAATAAGCTAGGCTTTCTTGAAGAGCTAAAAAATAAAGCTATTAAATTAGGCATTAAAGATAAAGTGTCATTTATAGGCCATCGGAATGACTTAAAAGAAATTATGTCAATTTCAAAAATTATATTTTCATTATCAAGTGAGCCCGAAGCTTTTGGAAGAACAACTATCGAATCTTTAAAAATTGGTGTTCCAGTTATTGGCTATGGTCACGGTGGAGTTGGTGAGCAATTAAAAGAGGTATTCCCTCAAGGTATTATTAAAAAAGATGATATTTCTTCCGCTGTTGTTTTATGCAAAAAGTGGATAAAAAAAGCACCAAAAGTTACCAAAACTGACTCATTTAATTTAGAAACAATGCAACGTAATACATTAAATATATATATGACCGCTCTAAAAAATAGATGAAAAAAAAATATGAAACTGATCTATGGATAGTCGGAATTGTTAAGCAACCGATATTAGAATTTATAAAAAAACCAAATAAGAAAGAAATTATTTGGCTCTATCCAGAAAATTCATATCAATTTATTGCCGATCCATTTGGTATCTGGCAAAATAATAAACTTTATTTATTCGTTGAATTTTTAGATTATAGGTATAAAAAAGGAAGGATAGATTGTATCATTTTCGATAAAAATTTAAAGAAAATATCAAGTCAGAATGTACTTAAAAATAAGTCGCATTTGTCATATCCATTTATTATTAAAGATGAAGATAAAATTTATATGATTCCTGAATCAAGTAAATCTGGAAAAACATTTATATATGAGTCAGTAGATTTTCCATTAAGATGGAAAAAAATAAAAGAGGTAATTCCCAATACGGCAATGATTGATACAAGTGTTATTAAATATGAAAACAAATGGTGGATGTTTTATTCCCTACCAGGAAAAAATGGGAGAGCATTGAGAGAGCTATATGTTGCGTATTCTGATAGTTTGCTTGGAAATTGGAAGTTGCATAATAACAATCCAGTAAGCAATGATATTGAATTAAGTCGACCAGGCGGAAGGCCATTCATATTGGATAATCTAATACATTTACCGGTTCAGGATTCAAGGAAGACTTATGGCGGCCAAGTTAATATTATAAAGTTGTCGGAACTTACACCAAAGGCTTTCAAAGCAGTAAAAATCAAAACAATTAAACCAAACTTGCATAGATTATTTTCAGATGGGTTGCATACTGTAACAGGATGTGAAGATGTAACTTTAATAGATTGTAAAAAACAAGATTTCTCAAGTTCAAGAAGGTGGATTGACTGGCAGAGAAGGATAGGTAGATTTATTCCGTTGATTCGAAACATAAAGTTATGAAAATTCTTCAAGTCATGGGAGGATATCTAGATGGCGGGGCAGAGATATTTTATATTGATGCCCTTTCGGCATTAAGTAATTCAAATATTGAGCAATACGCAATAATAAATAAAAGAAACAAAAAAGGAATTGCGAAATTAAAAGCCCTTAACATTCCATTTAAGACTGTGTCATTTAATAAATTATTTAAGTGGCCATCAAAATCTACTATATCAAAAGTTATTAAAGAATTTAAGCCAGACATAGCACATTACTGGATGGGAAGAGCTTGCAGCTTCTCAATACGAGGCGAGCATATTAATATTGGTTGGCATAGCGGATACAGAGGAGTTGAAAGATTTAGAGATTGCGACTACCACATAGCGCTTACTAACGAATTAAAAAAACATATAGCTCTGCAAGGTATAGATTCTGATAAAATTTATGAGTTACCAATTTATACAAATGAAAATAAATCTAAAAAAATAAATCGAAAAGATTTTGATACTCCAGATGACAAGCAATTGATATTATCATTATCACGACTTCACCCAGTAAAAGGTATAGATATTTTACTAGAGGCGATGGTTAAAGTTCCTGAAGCATTTTTATGGATTGCAGGTTCGGGCCCATTGGAAAAAGATTTAATAAGTCAATCTGAAAAACTTGGTTTAACGGAACGAGTAAGATTTCTAGGGTGGAGAGATGATAAAGAAGCCTTAATGGCAACTTCAGATATTTGTGTTTTTCCATCAAGAAATGATGCATTTGGAGCAGTGATTATTGAAGCCTGGGCAGCAAAAAAACCAAATATTGCTTGTAAGTCACCTGGCCCTGAGGCAATTATCTCAGATAATCATGATGGCTTATTAGTTGAAATTGATGATGTAAATCAATTGGCAGAAGTAATTAAGAAAGTAATTGGTAATAAAAAACTTGCAAGCTCCTTAGCTAATAATGGCTATAAAAATTTTATGGAAAACTATAGCGAAAAAGTATTCTCGAAAAATATTGTAAAGATATATAGCTCAATAATTAAAATAAAAAACAAATAAAGATGCAACAAAAAAAACAAAATATCTTACTTATTAAGCATGGAGCCTTTGGAGATTTAATCCAATCTGATGGAATATTCAAAAGCATTAAAATAAGACATACAAAAGATAATTTGATTTTACTTACATCCGCATCATTTAAGAATTTAATGAAGATCAGTCCTTATTTTGATAATGTTATTGTCGATAATCGTTTCCCATTATGGAATTTAAAGAGTTATTACTATTTAATTAAGCAACTTAATTCATATAAATTTTCTCATGTTTATGACTTACAAAATTCACAAAGAACTTTAGGGTATAAATTTTTTTTATTAAAGAACGCATTATGGTTAACAACTAATAGAAATGACCATCCTCAATCTGGACTCCAGGGATTAGTAGATATGCTTAAAGATGATGGAATGATGCCTCAAGAAATTTATGATCCAGATATTTCTTGGATGGTGAATGATATTTCTTCTTTACTAAAAAGAAAAAATATATCAAAAAATTATATTGTTTTAATTCCTGGATCATCAAAAAAACATCCAGAAAAAAGGTGGCCATTCTATAGAGCTATTGCAAAAGAATTTATTGGCCGAGGATTTGATGTGATAAACATTTTAGGTCCAGATGAGTTAGAGATGAAACAAGATTTACTAGGACATAAATTAGAATCATTAGAATGGGGCGACCTTGCTGGAGTAATTAATAGCTCATTATTTATAATAGGTAATGATTCTGGGCCCAGCCATATAGCTTCATGTTTAAAAAAGCCTGGGGTTGCTATCTTCGGACCAACAACGTCGGGACCAAAATCTGAATTGAATAGACCCCCATTTAAAATTATAGAAACGGAAGACCTCAACAGTCTTTCTTCAACTGACTTATTTAAAATAATTAAAAAGTCTTATAGTTTCTTGAGGTAACTAATACCCAGCCAACAAGAAGCCAGATTAAAGAACCAATCCAGTTGTTAAATAAACTCATACCTCCAATCAGAGGAAAGAAACTAATAAAAAGTAAAGTAAAAGAAAGTGATAAAAGTAACCAATCTTTTTTTTGAAATAAAGGTTTTATACATGAATAAGCAATAGATCCTATTATAATAAAATATAATAAAAAACCAATAACACCAGTTTCAGATAGTAACTCAAGAGAAACATTGTGAGGGTGAAAGCATACGCCTCCACCAGTACCCCAGTAGCCCAAGCCAATACAAGCATCACGATATTGATGAAAACCGGTCCCTAATATTGGGTTTTCTATCCACACTGCATAAGCACTTTTGAAAACAAGCATGTAATCAGAGGAGCTAAAATTTGAAAGTTTATAAAATAAATTAGTGATCATTCGATCGTTTAGTTTAGGAAAGGCTTGTTGTGCTATTACAAGTAAACTAATAATTAAAAATAAACTAAATAGAATGTATTTTCTAATTTTTTTATATTGAAGAAATAGACCAATACTTATTATACTAGCCCCACTGATAAAAATAATTAAAGCCATTCTTTCACCTGTTATATAAATAGATAATGTACCAAGCAATAATATTAGAAAAATAAAGGATGCATTCTTGATTGGTATTTGAATATATTTAATGAAATATCCAAGATATAAGAGAAGAAATAAATATCTAGCTATAAAGATTCCAGGGACTGGGTTATCTCTAAATGGCCCAGTAAGTCTCTCATGCAATCCGGGGTTTCCAAACAAATCATATCCAAAAATATATTGCCACCAAACATCAATAATAATAAAACTGAGGATAAATAATAAAGCTATTAGAAATATTTTACGTGACTTGTGGTCATAAAAGAGCCACATTGATAGAGCCATTGCAAATAAAGGCCATCTTATAAAGGCTAGAGAATAAAAAAAACTTTCTGAAGAATTTGTACTGAAAGGGCTATTAATCAATAATAAATATAGCCAGAATATTAAACTAAAAATAAACCATTTTTGTTTTAGCCAGCTCCAATCATTTAAATTGTATGAGCGGTATAAAAAGATGAGCCCTATTATTAGTAAAGTTATATCCGCAATACCACGGAAAAAAATTAGTAGTAGAGGTAAGCTTATAAGAAGTAAGTTTTTAAATTTGAAAGAGGCAGTATTCATCGTAAATTTAATATCTATTAACACCCCAGACAATTAATAATTGGAAAAAATATTATATATGACTATCCATTTCTATATCAGTATTTCTGAGAGTATGAGAGAATAATTGATCATGAACTTAAAATTAAATTCAATACATACTTTTGTAATAAGCCTTCCTTATGAGGAATTAAGGCGTAAATCTATTGTAAATAAACTAACCGAGGTCCCTGGAACATTTGAATTCTTTGATGCAATAGATGGTAAAAAAATAAATTTATTGAAACACAAAGATTATCAAGGACTAAAGAGACGACTTTGTTATGGAAAAGATTTGACACGAGGAGAGCTAGGTTGTTATTTTTCCCATAGAGCAGTATTAGAAAAAATAGTTAAGAACAAAATACCTATTTCATTAGTATTGGAAGACGATGTGGTTTTATCTAAAGATTTTAGACTGGTTTTAGATAATTTGATTAATTGCTCATATCATTGGGAGGCTGTAAGATTTTTGGGTAAGCCAAAAATAGCTACGTTAATGCAAAGAAAAATTATAAAAATATATAAAAATTTTTATTTAATAAGATTAGCTACTTCACCTGGAGGAGCATATGCTTACGTAATATCCTATTCAGGTGCAAAAAAACTCCTTAAATCTATGAGTAATATTACTTGTCCCATTGATACTATTATGGGGTTGCCATGGAGATCTGGATTGGAGGTTTTAACTATTCAGCCAGCGATAGCATCATGGGACAAAAGGTTTGAATCCGCTATTGGAGATGGAAGGTTTGAAAAAAATAAGCTAACGGGATGGGAGCGAGCAGTTTATCCAATTACACGTGCATTATTTAAATTTCAAGAAGGACTACTAAAAAAGGTATTCTATTTTTTAAGTTTTCTAAAGGATAAAAGGTTTAAAAGTGAATAAACTTTTATTGGATTTTTTTAAATTTTTGTTTTCCTTAATTCCTTTATTTTTTGTTCAATTGATAGGTATCTTAGTTGGACATATTTTTCATATATTTAATTCCAAAACCAGAGACTTATTAGTTGACAATCTAACTAATTCAAAAATATATCAGAATAGAAAAGACTTAAAGAAAGCAATAAATAGAAATATTGGAGAAACAGGTAAAACTATTCTAGAGGGTTTCTCTATATGGCTA
>Ga0209501_10004765_pt1 | contig 12802 bp, 14 predicted proteins | sample ArcticOcean_MG_C_4_FD_187434 | JGI IMG/M metagenome (GOLD analysis project Ga0209501, IMG submission 187434) | Marine microbial communities from western Arctic Ocean - ArcticOcean_MG_CB4_134 (SPAdes) (version 2) | ecosystem: Environmental > Aquatic > Marine > Oceanic | place: Arctic Ocean...
ATTCATTACAAATATTTTTCAATATTCCTTATAAATAAAGGTAGAACAGCTTAAAATTGTTTAGTCACAAAATTTGAAATTTTTAAATTGGATATATGTAAAATAATTTTTAAATTAATAGGCTCAAAAATGTATTTGATTTATTTTTTCATATCTAAATCAAATTTTTCAAAATTAATTTCAAAAACTTTAACATGATGATTAAAACCCTGGTTTTTTGAATCAAATATCTTATTTAGATACTCATAATTTTCTTCATCATAATATACATTCTGTAAAAATTTGGGAAGATTGGGATCATCGTTTACAATTAGATGAGTTAAATCATCTTTTGAATTTAAAACAAATTTTTCTAAATTATTATAATTTATTGTTGATATTGATTTTATTTTATGATCTTCTTCAAAGAATAAGAACGGCCATTTTTCTGGAATTTCTGTAGCTCTTATGTATTTTGTTTCATTTGGATGAAAATTTGTACCAGAAATTTTATCAGAAATAACTTGTGCAATTTTATTTAATTCCATTTCTTTCTCATAATCTATTTTTTTATATTCATAGAAAAATACTGAAGCTACTAAAATTCCCATAATTAAGAAGAAAATAAGAACATTTTTCCTTTTCACTTTTGAGACGTAGGTTTCCACTGCAAATAATGAAATTAAACAAAATATTGGATAGAGAAAATAAAAATATCTTGTATCTTGTGCTTGAACGACATAGGCATATAGAATAGGAATTGAACTAGATACTAAAAATATTAAAATAAAATTTAATTCCTTAGTTTTTTTCCTAAATAGTTGTATCATCCCAAATGGTAAAAATAATAAAAATATTGGAATCATTATCCATCCCAAATATTTTATAAATAATTCAATTCCTTCCAATATTTGATTATCTTTGTTGTCATTTGAAATACTAATTACTTGATTTGTTGCTCCTACAACTCTATCAAACATTGCATCATTACCTGAAACTTCTGTTTTATACATTGAAATTGGAGCTAGTAATAAAAGAAATATTATCAAAGCAGGTAGATATGTCTTCAAAATTTCTTTTGATAGTTTGAATTTAATGAAAAATAAAATTGATATTGTTATAAACAAAAATATTCCTTCGGAACGAACAATTGTTGCAAATGATGCTAGTGCAAATGCTGTTAGAATTCCTTTTTTACTAAATCTTAAAAAAATTATAAGTGATGAGATACCTAATAAAATGAAAAGTGGTTCTGTAATTCCTAATGTGGAATTTAAAATTATTCGTGGTTCAAAAGCAAATAATGCTGCTCCAACTAAAGAAATTTTACTACTAAAAAATTTTCTACATAAATAATAAATTGGAATTATTGTTAAACTAGATAGTATAATTGATAAAATCCGTTGAAATTGCATATAATCTAAAGAACTATCTAAATCAACTAACGAAAACCAAAATGATGAAAATATTGGCCATCCAATATTTGCTGGTGCCCATTCATTTGGCAAATTCCCGTAAAAATTAATTGCTGTTGCATAAGTGAAATTATCCATTCCATCAGCAAATAAAGGTAATTCATATGGAAAATAAAATAATCTTAATCCTAAACCAATTGAGAATATGATTACAAAAACAAGTTTTGTTTCTATTTTATTTATATTTAATAACAACAACCTTTCATCTATTTTTTTAAATTCTACTTAATTCTTATTATTCTATATGTATTCTATTTAGTCTAATTTCTTCACTAATCAATTGTTTGTCAAATCCAATAACAAATACAACATAATCAGCAATTTCTTTTGGTTCTAGAAACGTTTCAAACTTTTGATCTTTTGATAATTTTCCCATTTTTGTTTGTGTTGAACCTGGTGAGATAGAATATACCCTAACATTATCATCTTTTAATTCTGAAAATAATGCACGTGAAAATCCTAATAATGCATGTTTGCTAGAACAGTACGCTGTACTATTTTTAAATCCACTATATGCAGAAGATGAACCGATATTTACAATTCTTCCCCATTTTGATTTTTTCATGTCTTTTGAAAATTCTTTACTAAAAATAAAAGGAGCTCTTACATTAATTTTAAAAGACTCCTCAAATTCTTCAATTGTTGTTTTATCTATTGATTTTATTAAAAATAATCCTGATGTATTTATTAAAATGTCTATTTTCCCAAATGTTTTTCTTATTTTTTTAATAGATTTATCAATCTGTTTTTCATCTGTCAGATCTATTGATTCAATTTCTACATTGATGTCTACTTTTTTAATTTCTTGTTTTAATTTTAATAATTTCTTTTTATTTTTTCCAATTAAAAATAAATTATAATTTTTTTCTGCAAGTTTTTTACTAATTGCATTGCCTATTCCACCTGATGCACCAATAATCAAACAATTTTTCTTCTTTTGCATATTATAGAATCTCTTTTATCTCTACATATCTTTTTTCATTATTTGATATTCTACATGCCTCCATAACTTTTGCTTGATTTAGGAGATCCTCTTCAAAATTATATTTACATGAATTTGATTTAATTATTTCATTACAAAATGATTCTACCATTAATTTAAAATGATTAACTGGTTCAATCAATATTTCTTCGTCCATACTACTATTTTTAATATTTAATCTAGCCTGCATATCTGGTGGTATGTTGTAGGCTCTGGTTAAGTTTAGAAAACCATCACTGCCCCACAAATTGTATGTTGATTGGTATTGAAGATCATATCCTACAGTACTTTGAGATTGTCTTCCATCAGCAAAATCCATCAATAATGTAGCTTTAGTATCAACTTGTGTTTCTTTATCCATAGTCAAATTACAAAAAACACCTCTAGGTTCAGATTCAAACAACATTCTTGATGCATTAATGGGATAACATCCTGCATCATTTAGAATACCTCCCCCCAAAGATTTATCGTATCGTATGTTATCTTTTGATATTGGTGGAAAACCATATCTTGAAGAAAATAGGAATACTTTTCCAATTATTTTGTCATTGATGCATTTTTTTACTTTTTGATGAGATGGATGAAAACGATACATAAAACCTTCCATTAATCTAACATTATTTTCTTTAACTACACTAACCATTTTTTTTGCAGAGTTAAATGATATTGTTGATGATTTTTCACATAGTACATGTTTACCTGCTTTTGCTGATTTTAATACCCATTCTTCATGATTTCCAACTGGTGTAGAAATATAGACTGCATCTACATTTTTATCATTTATAACATCATCATAAGTTCCACATTTTTTACAATCAAATGTTTTTGAAAATTCTAAAGCTTTATCATTTAAACGACTTCCAATGTGTTCTAACTTTGCATTATTTGATTTTAATATTGCAAGTATAGTGGAATTTTTTGCAATTGTCGAACAACCAATTATTCCAATCTTAATTCTATCAGTCATTACTAAATTATTTTACCATGTTGTCCAACCACCATCTACAACAACGGTTGAACCAGTCATATATGATGAATCTGATGTACATAAGAATTCTACAAGTTTGTTTAATTCATTTTTTTTCATCATTCTTTTCATAGGTGTTAATGCAGCATATGCTTGCTTAAATTTATCATCTTGATCAAATTCTACTCCTCCTGGTGCTATACAATTCACTCTGATTTTAGGAGCTAAATGTGTTGGCTTTTGAAATACTATATGCCGGATGTTTATGTCCTCCATTGTATAAATCTGGCCTAGCTGAAACTATACCTGTAGAAGCTGAAAAATTTACAATAGAACCATTATCATTATTAATTGCAAATTCTCTACATACTGAAAATAATGATGTTAAATTTATATCTAAAAATTTCTTAAATGATTCTAATGTTAAATCAAATATTGTTCCTCTAGTTTTTCCTTCTTCAACATGATCATTCATTGCAAAACAGTTAACCAAACAATCTGCTTTATTTTTTGAAAACCAATCTTTTACAAAATTCTCATCAGTTAAATCCTGACCTAAAATCAGATCAAGACCAACCACTTCATGTTCTTTTTTTAAATATGTTGCAATTTCTTTTCCAAGCAGTCCTTCTGATCCCGTAATAATTATTTTCATTTTTTAACCCTCATTTTTAATTAAATGTAGTATTTATCTACATTTTGGTTTATAAATTTTTGATATGTTTTACATGTTGCTTCGGGAGTAATTTCCTTATTCTCAAATCTTGCCCCTTGTATGATCAAGTCTCCAGAATAATTGATTTTTGATAATGAGGAAAAGAAAAGATCAAAATTTGTATCTCCCATTCCAAATGGAACCGTGATGCCTTGAAATTTTCTATCTTTAACATGTACATTTTTGATCCATTTTTTTAATTCTGTTAATTCTTCATTAGAATTATATCCTAAAGATGCACTATTGCCCGAATCATAATTTGCCATTATGCAAGGATGATTAAATCCTATTAGAAATTCTTTAAAATCAAATGGGTTGAGATCAGTTTCTAGTACTATTGTTACATCATTTTCTTCTGCAAAGGGAAGTATTTTTTCCAAATTATTTGTAATCTCTTTTTTATTTTCATCAGTTTTTAATGATGATGAGTCCACAAGAGGTATTTCTATTATTGAAATTTCAAGTTTATTTGCTTGTATAATTAATTTTTTAATTGTTTCAATATTTTTTTCTAATTCTATCTGTGACTCATTAAATAATTTTTTAGTCATAAAATAATCTACACAAATTGCATTTATTGAAATTTGATTTTTTTTCATTAATTTTTTAATTTCTATAATTCCTTCATCAGTTAGAATGGGATTTGGTTGTATTTCATCAAAAATCCATTCAATTATCTCTAATCCACAATTTGATGCAATTTCAAATTCTTCTTTCCAAGATTGACTTGGAAAAGATTGAATTTTATTTTCATACATTTCTGAAAGTCTTCCTTGCATAATTCCAATCTTTGGTTTTTGTTGCATTATATAGAAATCATATAATTTAGAATATTAATCATAACTGTTTCAATTTTTTATAATTATTAAATTAAATTGATGATTTATAGTACAAATCCTCTACAAGAAATAATAATTAAAAGATTATTGATTAATTGTTGGGATTTAAACAATTAAAGGAATTATCATTCATAGGAAGTGCTGATATAATAGGTACGTCTGCAACTGCAATTTTTTGGTTTATTTTGGCCTCTCAAATATCCCCTGAAGAATATGGTGAACTTTTTTATTTTATTGGAATTGCTGCTATAGCAGCATCATTTGTGTTAGTTGGTGCTCAAAACACTATTACTGTATACTCCTCAAAAAATTTGAAAATTGAATCCACACTATATTTTATATCATTAATTTTAGGAATAATAGCTTCCTTTGTAATCATTATAATTTTTTACAAAATTGATATTGTTTTTCTACTTTTTGGCTATATTATAAACACTTTAGCAATTGGTCAACTTTTAGGCAGAAAACTTTTTTCACAATATTCAAAATATACTTTAATTCAAAAGTTTCTTACTGTAGGTTTAGGTCTATTAGCTTTTGTATTTTTTGGGACTGAAGGAATTATTGCTGCTCTTTCAATTACCTATATTTTCTTTATAATAATTATATTCAAACAGTTTAAAGAAACAAAAATAGATTTTTCATTATTAAAAAATCGAACAAAATTTATTTTATATAATTATCTAGTAGAGGTTTTAACAAAATTAAATTCCCATTTAAATAAATTCCTCATTGTTCCTATTTTAGGATTTGCAATTTTAGGAAATTTTCATTTGGCACTTCAAGTTGTTAACATAGGTTTAATTTTTACTATGATTGTTTTCAAATATACAATTCCTTATGATTCGCGAGGACAAGAAAATAAAAAATTAAAAAAGTTTACATTGATCGTTGCTATAATATTTGCTATTGTAGGATCTCTTATTTCTCCTTACATAGTTCCAACTATTTTTCCTGAATACACTGAAGTAATTGACGTAATTCAAATTATTAGTTTTAGTCTTATTCCTATGACAATTACAAGAATATTTTCTTCTACATTATTAGGACAAGAAAATAATAAACGAATTGTTTACAGTAAAATAGTATCTATAACTACATTTATTGTAGGAATACTACTTTTAGCTTCTGAATATGGAATTTATGGATTAGCTATAAGTTATATGCTTTCTACCATCTTTGAAGCTGTTTGTTTAATCCCATATTCTAAAAAATTACTATTAAAAGAATAACTAATTTATTTTTATATTAATGAGTAATTCTGTTGAAGAAATACTCTTTTCAAAATCATCTATATTTAGTGAATCTTTATTCTTTACATGCTCCAAAAAATATCTGATAGATTTTTTTAGTGATTTCTCATATTCTTCATCAAAATTAATTATTTCTTGGTAAATTTCTGGTGGATTAATAAAAAATCCTTTAGAATCAAATGTATCCCTGGGACCAAAGACTTTTTCCTTACCCTCCCTGACTACCACATATCCATTAGTACCTATAATCATAATTTCATTAATTTTTGGACATGCATATGAGGAAAAAATTGTTACTGATAGATTGTTTGATTTTAAAAATAACAATGATGTATCATATGCAGTTCCATTTTTTGAAACAATACTTGGATGGTGCATGTATTTTTCTATACTATTAAAATGATATACAATTAAATCTAGATAATGTATTGCAACCGTATCCAAAATACTGTATTTATTTTTTATTTCATCTGAACGCCAAGAATTTTTGTATTCTTTTTTGAATGCTAATCCATGAGTTGAAATAATATTAATATTAATAATTTCTCCAATTCTCTTTTCTTTCAATTCTCTTTCTATTATTTCTTTGATTTTACTAAATCTAAAATTAAAATTAAAGAAAATTCTTTTTTGATTATTAAGTGATATTTTTTTTAATTCATCAAGTTGATTTTGCTCAATGATTGGTGGTTTTTCACAAAAAATATAACCGTTAAAATTATTTAACAATTCAAAAATATATTCATAATGAGTTTGATTGGGTGATAAAATAAAAATGCAATCACAATGGTATAAATCATTTAATTGATTTGTACCTCTTGTATCAGAAAGTTTTTTTATTGGATGAAAAATTTTTTCTATTTCAAATTCATTAAATTTTTCTAAAATTGAAATTACTTTAGTTGCATGATTACCAAATCCGATAATACCAATTTTGTTATTCACCAATTGGACACCTGTCACAAGGATAACACATATTTCTTTGATTTTTCAAATGTTTCTCTCTAATATCTGAAAATCTTTGACCATTCCATATTTCTTTTAATGAATTTTTTTGAATTGTACCTAATTCAAGTTCACTTTTATAATCTGCATCACAAGGATTACACTTTCCATCAAACCAAATATACATTCTCTCCCAAAGATATTGACAAGGACTTTCTGCACCTATTTCTAATGGATTGTGATATGTGTCCCATCTATTTTCCATCTCTACTATAACTACATGATCAACATATTTTTCCCAAAATTGTTTAAATTTATTTATGTCTAATTCTTTATCCACTCTTACACCACTTACTCTTGTTGCACATTTTGAGTTTGGATAGAATTCTTTTTTAATTTTAGCAAAATTCTGAATGTTTTTTAATACAGTTTCAAAAATTCCTCTTACACGAATTCGTTCATAATCGTTTTTTTTGTATGAATCTACTGAAAATACAATATCTGTTACTCCTGATTGTAAAATTTTATGAATTAATTTTTCTGTTAGTTTTGTAGCATTTGTATTAATTTTTAATTCAAAAAATTTATTTGTACAATATTCTAGCATTTCATCTAATTTTGGATGAAGAGTTGGTTCACCTCTTGATGCTAATGTAATAGCTTTTGTTCCATTAGATTCTGCCTCATCTATAATTTTCTTAAATAATTTTAAATCCATGTGGCCCATAAACTCTTTAGTAGAATTAAAAGAATTATCAATTTGAAAACACATTATACATCTTAAATTACATGAAGAAACAGGTTCGATGAGAAGATAAATTGGAAAAGTTGAAACTATTTTTTGTTTTGGGTAAATCTTAAATTTATATCTAAAAATTAAATAATCGGTCCAAATATTTTCTGGATTATTGTTTAAAAAATAAAATTCTTGTGGAGTTAATAATTTTAAATCATTTTTTTCTAAATTAAATAATATTATTTGTAATATTTTAGAATCTTCTCCAAAATATTTTTTTTCATTCTTTTTTAGAATAGATAGTAAATATGATGAATCAATTTTTTCATCTGTAAGAAATTTCATCTCTTCACTCCAAAATTATATTTTTGAAAAATATTATTCATAATTTTTTATACGTATTTTATTAAATATATCTTTAGTATAATTTGTTATTGGTTCAAAATTTGTTTAGCTATTATAATTTAATCAATGTATTAATATGCAATTTTTTCAAAATTAAATAATATGGAACATAAACCAAAAATTCTATTTTGGTTAAATGGATTTTTTTTACATTTTTCACTTGCATATTATCTCAAAAATTCTTTAAATGCAGATTTTTTTGGTATATTAGATATTAATTCTCAACCAAAAAATTTCTTTAAAAATCAGACTTTGGTAGATTTTAAAAAAATATGGTATTATCATGATCATATTAAAATTAATGAATCTAATTTTGATATTGATTATTTATTAAATTTTGAAAAAAAATATAATATTAATTTGTGGAAATTAGCACTAAATGAAAGATTTTTTTATAAATTCAACCGTTTTTATGAATTTAAAAGGGAAGAAATCTTTTCATTTCTTGAACAAGAAATTAAATTATTTGAAACAATTTTGAATGACATTAAACCAGATTATTTCTTAACTTATGATCCTGTTTTTCATCATCAAAAATTACTATTAGATATGTGTAGATCAAAAGGAATTAAAGTTTTATCAGTTTGTTCATTAGGCTTTGAAAATAAATTTTTGTTAGCTGAAGATGGAGCTACATTTGATTTAAAATCTGATCAAATTACTAATAACTCTGAATATAAAATCAACATTAAAAGAAATTTAAAAGATGATGTTCGTGATAGTTCAATTAAAAAATATATCCATGAACGAAATAAAACTATTATACAAAAAATTTCTGCTTTAAAGGATTTTTTAATTGTTAATGATAAAGATCTTATTAATTCTAATTTTATGTATTTTGGAAGAACAAAATATAAAGTAACTAAGGATGTTTTATCTTTGGAAATTAAAAGAATAAGAAATTTTAAATTTCTTCAAAAACATTCAATAATTAAACCTAATCTAACAATTCCTTTTGTTTATTTTCCAATGAACATTGAAGAGGAGATGAGTTTATTACATTATGCACCATATTTTACAGATCAAATAGAAGTTATTAGACATATAGCAAAATCAATTCCAATTGATCATATGTTATACGTTAAAGAACATACTATAGCTGGATTACGTGGATGGAATGATGAAAATTATTATAAAGAAATTTTAGAAATTCCAAATGTTGTATTAATACATCCTCATGTTAATAATGAGATTTTAATAAAAAATTCAAATTTAGTGATAACAATTCGAGGTACATCTGCACTTAAAGCAATGAAAAATAACAAACCTTCTATCATATTTGGTGATCAACCTTTTGAAATAATGCCATCTGTTTTCAAAGTGAATTCGCTTTCTGATTTACCCACTTTAATCAAACAATCTCTTAATCATAAAGTAAATAGTTTAGATTACAAAAAATATGAATCTATTGTAAATGAACGCTCATTTGTATTTAATATCACTTCATATGAAATTAATCGAGATAAAACATTTTTTTCAGGTGGTATTTTGTCAAATGTTGAAATAAAAGAAAAAGTAATGTCTACTTTTCTAGAAAAAAATAAAATTATGTTTTCAGAATTGATAAATGCTCATTTAACATGTTTATCTAATAGTAACAACATTAAATAATTAAAAATAGATAATTCTAGTAATTTGAAAGTAATAATTGGAATTCCAGCTTACAATGAAGAAAAAAATATTGGTATAATTGTAACAAAATTAAAAAAAAAATATGATCATGTGCTTGTATGTGATGATGGTTCTTCAGATTCGACTGAAACAATTGCTCGTTCATTAGGTGCAGTTGTTATAAAACATTCTCAAAACTTAGGGTATGGTGCTGCCATAAAAACAATTTTTCATGAAGCAAAAAAGCTTGATGGTGATATTTTAGTCACTTTTGATGGAGATGGTCAACATCAAATTTTAGAAATTGATTCACTTTTGAAACCTATTATTGAAAACAAAGCAGAGATTGTTATTGGTTCTAGATTTTTAGGAAAAACAAAAAATCTACCTAAATATCGAAAAATTGGTATTAAAACTATTACTAGTTTAACAAATACTTTAACTGGAACTAACATTACAGATGCTCAAAGTGGTTTTAGAGCATATTCAAAAAGAGTTCTAAATGAAATTTCGCCAGTAGAAACTGGTATGGGAATTTCTACAGAAATTTTAATTAAATCCTCTAGAAAAAATTTGCCTATATTTGAAGTTCCGATCACAATTATCTATAAAAACAATTTACATTCTCAAGAACCAATTTCTCATGGTGCATCTGTAATTCTAAGTACTATCAAACATATTGCAATAGAACGTCCGTTACTTTACTTTGGTGTTACTGGTTTATGTTTTTTAATAATTGGATTATTTTTTGGAGCATGGACAATTCAAATTTATTCTGAGGAACAAGTTGTAATGATGAATATTGCTCTTCTAGCAATTGGTGGGGTTATCTTAGGTGTCATTTTGTTAATAGCTTCTATAATTCTATATTCTATTGTGAATATTGTTGGAGAAAAACGTTAATTTTTAAATTATTTGTTAAATATTTTTTTTTCTACATTATCACAAATAACATGATAAATTACCCTATGGCCTTCTTGAATATGTGCTGTATTTTTTGATGGAATTTCTATTGAAATATCCACAATTTTTTTAATTATGCCACCACCTTCCCCCAGTAATCCAATTGTTGTAGCACCTTTTTTCTTTGAAGTAATAATTCCATTTTCCACATTTTTTGAGTTTCCACTAGTTGAAATTCCTATTACTATGTCATCTTTAGATACAATACTTTCACATTGTCTACTAAAAATTACATCAAATGAATAGTCATTACCAAGTGATGTGATTATTGAAGAATCTGTGGTTAACGAAATTGCAGGTAAGCTATTTCTTTCCATTTGAAATCTGCCTATCAATTCTGCAGCAATATGTTGTGCATCAGCAGCACTACCTCCATTTCCAAAAATAATTATTTTATTTCCTTTTTTTAAGCAATTTACTATTTCATTTATTGCTTGCTCAATTTGCTCAGAAATAGTTTTTGATTTTAAAATAATATCTGCACTTTCAGAAATCATTTTTTTAATTTCTTCATTTAATGAATTCAAACTAATCTTTCTCTTAGTTTTTTCATAGCTGGTTTCTCTGAATCTGTTATTTTCTTTTTACCATCACCCATAATGTGTTCTAATGCTCTAATATTTTTTACAAGTCTAAATAATCCTTCAGGTTCAAGTGATGCTGCTTGATCACTACCATACATTGATCTATCTAATGTAATGTGTCTTTCAATCGAATTTGCTCCTAAAATTACAGCTGGAATACAAATTAAATATGCTGAAACTTCATGACCGCTGTATCCTACATTACATTTGAATTTTTTCTTTAAAGTTTGTATCATTTTTAAATTTGCTTCCTCTATTTTCATTGGATAACTACTATGTGAATGCATTAACTCAAATGGACATTTATGCTTCTTGAAAATTTTAATTACTTTTGAAATATCATTCATTGTACTCATTCCTGTAGAAATAAATGTGTATTTTCCTTCTTCAGCAATAATTTCTAATAATTTTGTATGGACTAACATTGCTGATGCAACTTTATTATATTTAGTCTTAAATTTTCTCATTTCAATTTGACTATCTATATCCCAACATGAAAGATACCATTGAATTTTTTTTTGTTTACAATATTTATCAATAATTTTGTAATCTGCTATAGAAAATTCTAGTCCTTCTTTTTGTTTACGCTGTGTTGTTCCCCATGGACTTTCTCTTGGTCCATCTAACACCTCTTTAGAATATATTTTATTCACTGTTCTTTTTTGAAATTTAACTGCATCACATCCCGATGAAATTGCAATATCAATCAGTTTTTTAGCAATTTCTATGTTCCCATTATGATTTATTCCAATTTCTGCAGCAATGAATACCATATTTACTATCTAAAATATGTCCTATTAAATTTGACTCAGTACCAATTAGTTTTATTTGAAAATTTTTCTTTTAAAATTAAATCAATCATTTCTCTTAAAGCTCCATTTCCACCTGAAGTCTTACAAATATAATTTACAATTTTTTTAGCCTGTAAAATTCCATCTGAGGGAGTCGCAGAAAATCCTACTTTTTTCATCAATTCCATATCATTAACATCATCACCAATAAATGCAATTTCAGAAGGTAAAACTTTGTAGTATTTGCATATTTTTTTTAATTCTTTTTCCTTAATTTTAATTCCAGAATAAGTTTTTGAAACATTCATTTCTTTTGCCCATTTTTTAACAATTTTTGAATTTTCTTTTGTGACTATTGCAGTTTGAATTCCATTTCGCAATAAAATATTGATCCCCATTCCATCTCTTACATGAAATCTTTTAACAATTTCACCTTTTTCGGAAAAATACCTTCCACCATCTGTTAATACTCCATCAACATCAGTTAGTACTAATTTGATTTTTTTACATTTACTTTTTAATGATTTTTTCAATTTCTTATTTTTAGTTTAAAATTT
>Ga0209501_10004768_pt1 | contig 12799 bp, 12 predicted proteins | sample ArcticOcean_MG_C_4_FD_187434 | JGI IMG/M metagenome (GOLD analysis project Ga0209501, IMG submission 187434) | Marine microbial communities from western Arctic Ocean - ArcticOcean_MG_CB4_134 (SPAdes) (version 2) | ecosystem: Environmental > Aquatic > Marine > Oceanic | place: Arctic Ocean...
AGGCTGCCGCGCGGATGAGGGGGCGCTCTGGCGCGACGCACAGCTTGGCGCGGGCCGCCTGCGCATCCTCCGAGCGCTGAGCCGACACTAGGTCCGACGTCCGGTCAGAAGTCACGTGTGGTCCCTAAAGCGCCGCAAGATCCCATGAAGGGATGTTGTTCCGTTGTCAGCCGAGACTATCGTGGAGCCGAACGCGGCCGAGGGCATGTTGCTGCGCGTCCCCCTTGAGAGGGAACGGCTCCGCTGAACACAATGACGGGGCGCTCCCTGAGGAGCGCCCCGGACTGTGCGTGCGAACTGAGACCGGATCTAGATCCGCTCAATGATCGTTGCTGTACCCATGCCGCCGCCGGTGCACATCGCGATGAGGGCGGTGGACTGCTCGCGGCGTTCCAGCTCATCCAGTGCCGTCTGGATCAGCATGGCGCCGGTCGCGCCGATGGGGTGCCCAAGCGCCATGGCGCCGCCGTTGACGTTCAGAATGTCGTGATCGACGTCCATCTCTTTGACGAACTTGAGGACGACCGAGGCGAACGCCTCGTTGATCTCGAAGAGATCGATGTCGTCCTTTGTCATGCCCGCCTTGGCCAAGGCGTTTTCCGCCGCCGGAGCCGGAGCCGTGAGCATGACGACCGGCTCCGTGCCCGCGGTTGCGGTGGAGATAATGCGGGCGCGTGGCTTCAAGTTGTGGGCCTTGGCGTAGTCGGGAGAGGTCACGAGAACGGCGGCAGCGCCATCGACCACGCCCGAGGAGTTGCCCGCATGGTGGACGTGGCTGACGCCGTCGATGCCTGGATAGACGTCGGCGCAGATCTCGTCGAAGGTCTTTTCGTACCCCTCTTGCAGGGTGGTACCCATCTCCTCGAACGAGGCATTGAGCTGAGAAAGACTTTCCGCCGTGGTTCCAGCGCGCGGGTGCTCTTCATGGTCGAGCGCCACGGAACCGTCCTCGTTGTAGATCGTGATCGTGCTGGCGTCGAAGCGGCCGTCGGCGATGGCTTCAGCGGCGCGCGCTTGGCTCTGAGCGGCCAACGCGTCACAGTCGTCGCGGGTGAATCCCTCCAGTGTGGCGATGAGGTCCGCGGAGATGCCCTGCGGCACCATGGGGTACTGCTCGAAAAGATGTTCGTTGTTGGCATGGAAGCCGTGGGCGTGCAGCGGTGCGGCGTGCGACATGAACTCCACGCCACCGCCAACCACGCACTCCTGCTGCCCCGACATGACGCCCATGGCGGCAAAATTGACGCCCTGCTGGCCGCTGCCACAGAAGCGGTGCAACGTCACGCCGCTGACGCTGAGCGGCCACCCGGCATCCAGCACGGCCATGCGAGCGATGTCATGTGCGTGGTCGCCATTGCCGGAGCCGCAGCCCGCGACGACGTCTTCGACATCCGAAGGGTCGAAGCCAACCTTGTCGCGGAGGCCGTTGAGGACCTGTGCCAGACAGCGCTGGGGATGCAGGTGGCTGAGTCCGCCTTTGCCCGGCTTTCCGCGTCCACGCGGCGACCGCACTCCATCAATGATCCAAGCTTCAGGCATGGCAACCTCTCTCTTGCTGAGTTGTTTCGTCGTCCCGATTCTACTGCGTGAACTCGGTACCGTGCGCATGACTTAGCGCAGTCCAGCGGAACCGGCGCCCCCGAGGCGGGTGGTCCGACCGTGAAATGTCCGCGGCGGCCCGCAGTCAGGTAGCATCCGATGACCGAACGAGCGGAAGGGGACCGTGCCTATGACCGGCGTCAAGACTGCTGCCCTGAACGGCATGCGCGTTTTGGACATGACCCAGTACGAGGCCGGGACCTCCGCGACTCAGATGCTGGCCTGGCTCGGTGCTGACATCGTGAAAGTGGAATCGCCTGCCGGGGATCCGGGTCGCAAAGTCTTCACGACCGGCTCTGACGATTCCCAGTACTTCTTCAACTACAACTCCAATAAACGCAGCATCGTCCTGGATCTGAAGCAGTCGCGGGGGCGTGATCTGCTGTTGGATCTGGTGCCGAAGTTCGATGTCTTCGTGGAGAACTTCGGCCCAGGCGTGATCGAGAGGCTGGACCTGGGCTACGACATACTGCGGGAGCGCAACCCCGCGTTGATCTATGTGCGGATCAAGGGATACGGCTTGAGCGGCCCCTACAGTGGCTGGAAGTGCTTCGATCCCTTGGCGCAGGCCGCTTCCGGCGCCGTTTCGGTCACCGGCCACGCGGACGGCCCCCCGATCAAGCCAGGCCCCACGTTCGCCGATACGGGAACCGGGATGCAGACGGCTCTGGCCATCACCGCCGCCTGGGTGCAACGTCTCCAGACGGGCGTGGGCCAGGAGATTGAGCTGTCGATGCAAGAAGTCATGACGATGTTCATGCGGACGACCGGTGTCTCGTACTGGGCGGATGAGGTGGTGCCACGGCAAGGGCACTCGGCGGGGGCGCCGTCCGGGATGTACCCTTGCGCACCGGCCGACGTCGGATCAGATGGGGGCCCTGATGGGGGCTCTGACGGTTCGAACGACTACGTCCATATGTTGGTCGCGACATCGCGGATGTGGGATCAGCTGTGCGTCGTGATTGGGCGCGAGGATCTGTTGGTCGACCCGCGCTTTGAGACCGCGCGTGCGCGGAGCGAGAATGCCGAGGCGCTCGATACCGAGATCCGGGCTTGGACCACCCAGTACACGAAACACGACGCGATGCGCATCCTTTGCGATGCGGGCGTCGCCGCTAGCGCGATCTTCGACACAATGGATGTTTTCCACGATCCTCACTTAGCTGAACGGGGCTTCATCGAGACGGTGCAGCATCCGGCGGAGGGGGAGATCACGTTGATGAAGTCCCCGATCAGAATGTCGGAATCGGAGGTGCCGCTGGAGCCGGCGCCGATCTTCGGCGCGAACACAGAAGAAATCCTCACCGGCGAACTGGGATTGTCGGCTGAGGAGGTTGAAGCCTTGAACGCGTCTGGCGTCGTGCACTCGCGACCGGGTCTGGCGTTCGAGGCATCCGTAGAGAAATAGGAGAGACTCACGATGACGACAGGCGACACGATTAGCGGGCGTCAGCTCTTGGCGCGATCCCTCAAGCAGCAGGGGATGGATTTCATGTTTGGCGTGGTGGGATTCCCCGTGACCGAGGTGGCGATGGAGGCGCAGAAGGCCGGCATCCGCTACATCGGGATGCGGAATGAACAGTCGGCGTCGTATGCGGCGCAGGCCGCGAGCTACCTGACCGGCCGGCCGCAAGGCTGTCTGGTGGTTTCCGGCCCCGGTGTGATCCACGGGCTTTCGGGGCTCGCCAATGCCCAGTCCAACCGCTGGCCGATGATTCTTTTGGGCGGCGCCTCGGCGATCGATCAGAATGGGATGGGCGCCTTCCAGGAGGAGAACCAGGTGGCGGCGGCGACACCATTCACCAAGTACGCGCATTCGATCGAAAGGACCGAGCGCATCCCGTTTTACGTGCAGCAGGCGGTCAAGCACGCGTTGCACGGGATCCCCGGCGCGACGTATCTGGACCTTCCCGACGATGTTTTGGCGAACGAGATTCCGCTGTCTGAGGTCGTCGATGAGCCGACGGTGCCGGAGCCGATCCGCACGCCTGTGGCGCAAGAGAACATTGACGCGACGTTGGCCACGCTGAAGTCGGCAGAGAGCCCGCTGGTCATCGTGGGTAAGGGGATGGCCTGGGCGCGGGCGGAAGATGAGGTGCGCGAATTCATTGAGAAGACCCAGCTGCCGTTCCTGCCAACTCCCATGGGCAAGGGCGTGATCCCAGACGACCACCCGCTATCGGTCGCGCCGGCCCGGACGCAGGCGCTGCAGGGCGCCGACGTGATCGTGTTGTTGGGGGCGCGGATGAATTGGATCTTGCACTTCGGGCAGTCGCCACGGTACCGGGAAGATCTGAAGGTGATTCAGCTCGACCCGTCGGCGGAGGACATCGGCACGAATGTCCCGGCTGCGGTGGCGTTGGTTGGGGATGGCAAGGCGGTCATGGGCCAAGTCAACAAGGCGCTCGAAGCCGACCCCTGGCAGTACCCGGAGGAGACCGCCTGGCGCACGTCGCTGGACAGCGTCGCCGAGAAGAATGTGGGCATCAGCGCCACGATGATGGCCGACGACAGCACGCCGATGAACTACTACCGCGTCCTGAAAGAGGTGCGCGACACGATGCCGAAGGACGCGATCATCGTGGGCGAGGGCGCGAACACAATGGACATCGGCCGCACCATCCTCGACAACTTCGAGCCGCGTACGCGCTTGGACGCTGGGACGTACGGCACGATGGGGGTTGGATTGGGATTCGCGATCGCCGGCTGCGTGGTGCATCCCGATCGACGTACGGTCGCCGTGCAGGGTGACGCAGCGTTTGGGTTCAGCGGCATGGAGGTGGAAACGGCGTGTCGGCACAACCTGCCGTTGACCGTCGTGGTGATCAACAACAACGGCATCGGTGGCGGTGTCGCTGAGTTGAAGGAGGGGACCCCGCCGCCGGTGGGCGTGTTCCTGCCGGAGGCACGCTACGAGAAAGTGATGGAGGCCTTCGGGGGCCGAACCTACTACGTGGAGAATCCCGACGAGTTGGAGCCCGCGCTGACGGCGGCCAACACGGGAGAAGGCCCCGCGCTGGTCCATATCCGGATCGACCCGCGTGCCGGTCGCAAGCCGCAGAAGTACAACTGGCACTCGTAGGCAGGATCGAGTTAGGTATCGGGAGGCGCCGGGCGAGAGCCCGGCGCCTTCTGGTCTCGAACGGGTTGGACCGCCCTAGGAGTACATCACGGTGCCGCCATCGACGTTGATGTCCTGGCCGGAGATGTTACCGCCCAGCTTCACTGGCGAGGAAGACGCACAGGCCCGCGATGTCGTCGTTCTCGGGAACGCGTTTGAGGGCGGACCCGGCGGAGACGGCGTCGTAGATCTGCTCCAGGGTCATGTTGTTCTTCTCGGCGAGCATGGCCAGCCGTGGTCCTTTGATGCCGCCAGGGCTGATGCAGTTGACGGTGACGTTGTACTAGCCGACCTCCAAAGCGAGCGCCCGGGTGATCCCGACCACCGCCATCTTCGAGGCGCCATAGGCGGTGCGCTGTGGCAGGGGTCGTTTGCCGGAGATTGAGCCGATGTTGATCATGCGGTCGCTTCCCCGCTCCTTCGTGACGGCGGCCGCTTCACGGCAACAGAGCCAGAGTCCAACTGTGTTGATCTCCAAACACTGCTTGAAATCAGCGAGGTCCACGTCCCAGATCGAGCCGATGGGACCGGCCACGCCGGCGTTGTTGACGATGATGTCGAGAGTGCCGAACTGCTCGACGGTGCTCTGTACGAGCCGCTGGACATCCGCCTCCTGGGAAATGTCGGCGGTGACGGCCACGACGTTTCCACCCTCCTCACGGATGGCATTCGCGGCGTCGTTCAGCTCCTTCTCACGACGGGCGACCATGACGACGCATGCCCCTTCGCGTGAGAGTGTTCCAGCGATGCCTTCGCCAATCCCTTGATTGGCGCCGGTGACGATCGCAACTTTGCCTTCGAGATACATTCGCGCTCCCCTCTGATGGGCCCCTCTGATGGGCCCCTCTGACGGGCCTCTCCAGCAGGCGAGGCCCTGGCCCGCTTTGGACCGAGGTCTCGACAGCCTGGAACTCTCAGGGCCTCGCGTCTACTTCATCTTTTCCGGGTCCGTGAGCATGCCGCCGCGGCTGCCTTGCCCCGCCATGAAGGCGACGGGAGCCACCGCCGCGTGGTCGATCATGACCTCGACAACGGCTGGCTTGTTGGCCGCCAAGGCCTGCTCCATGGCGTCCGGGATGTCGTTGGGGCCTTCCACGCGGATGCCAAAGGCCCCCATCTCTGTCGCTACATTGGCCAGGTTGATGTGCTTGAACTCGGAAAGCAGATCGACATCGTGCGAGGCAGACCAGAAGGCCTGGAGCAGGTGTGTGTCGAAGACCAAGGCGTTGTTGTTCGCCACCATCGTCACGGAGTTGATCTCGTTCCGGACCGCCGTCTCAATCTCGCCGATATGCGGCCAGAGACCGCCGTCGCCGCACCGGGCGACGACCGGACGATCCGGTACGGCGGCCTTGGCGCCGATCGCTGCGGGGAACGCCCAGCCCAGGCTGCCTTCGCAGGACAGGTAATTCTTCCCGGCCGGGAGGTCCATGAAGGCGCCGCTCCAGGCGGCGGCATAGCCAGTGTCGGCAACGATCAGAGTGTCGTCCGGGAGCACCTTTGCGAGCTCTACCCCCAAGCGTTCGGGGCGAATCGGTGAGGCGTCCGAAGTGACATGGTCGTTCTCCGAAGCCCACCAGTCGTCGACGCGCTTGCGGCAGGAGTCGATCCAACCGTTCTCGTCTCGCCGTCCGCCGTCGGCGGCGTCCGTGAGTTGGGCCAGTACTGTGCGGGCATCCCCGATCAACGAGAAAGTGTTGGGGTAATTCCGCCCCCCCTGGGACGGGTCGATGTCGATCTGGATCAATCGGGTGCCCATGGCCGGAGTCTGCTGTAACACGGTCGTGGCGCCGCCGACATGGCTGCCAACGAAGATGATCAAGTCGCCTTCGTCGATCACGTTGTTGGCGGAGGAGCGACGGTAGGAGCCCTCCACCCCCATCGAGAGCGGGTGCCGCTCATCGATGCTGCCCTTACCTCCGAGCGATGTGGTCACTGCGATGTTGAAGCATTCCGCGAAGCGGGTGAGCTCATCCCAGGCGCCGGAGGCGATGGCGCCGCGGCCGGCCACAAGCACGGGCCGTTCCGCTGCCTTCAACTCCCTCACGACCGATTGCACATCCTCGGCCTGCGCTTGTGGGCGGTAGGCCGGATACTTGAAGAAGCGATCGTCGATGAAGCTTTCATCGAAGACGTATTCCTGGGATTCGAGGGCTCCCTCGATGTAGAGATGGACCGGGCGCGGGGCGCCGGTCGTCGCTTCGCGGTAGGCCTTCCCTAGGAACTCCGGCAGGCGGTTTAGCAGTCGCACCTCGGCGTCGTACTTCGTGACCTTGCCGAAGTCCACGTATGCCTCCTGGTAGGAGTTCCCGTGATATCGCATATCGGGAATGAGCGGTGTCAGGCAGATGACGGGCGTGTTGCTCTCCCAGGCGTCGGCCAGCCCCGCCGCGACATTCGTGGCACCCGGTCCGCCCTGCGAAATGACGATGCCCGGTGAGTTGCTCGCCTGTGCATAGCCGTCAGCCATATAGGCCGCGGCCTTCTCGGAGTGGGCGAGCACACGCTTACAGTCGCTGTCCGCGAGTTCCACCAGGGTGGGATAGAGGAAGGTGGGCACAAAGAAGACCGCCTTCGTATCCGCGCGCAAGAAGGTGTTAGCGAGTAGTTCATACCCCTTCTTCGTCTGCGTTTCGGTCGCCGCTTCGGCTTCGGCAAGAGTCATCGCGATGGTCCCCTCGGGTGTGTGCGAGCCGCTCCACCGTTGAAGCGACGCCACGGTGTGTCTGCGTCGAAACTACGGGCCGGTTTGGAGCGTCCATATGACCCAGATCAGACGCAGGCGGGACTCGAGGTTGTGCGATGGCGAAGATGTGTCGGCAACGAGATTCGCGTCGCGAGGGTCGGACGTGAGCGTCAGAGGGGTTGGCGAAGTTCGGGGCCGGTGTAGCTGAAACCGAGCTTCTCGTAGAACGCCCGTGTGTGCTCGCGCGAGTAGAGACCAATTTCCCGGCAGCCATGGGCGCGGGCCGCCTCGATAGAGGCTTGAACGAGGGCTGCGCCCGCGTTCAAGCCCGCGTGCGCGTGGGTCGACGATGAGCTCTTCTATCTGTGCGTACTCGCCGCCGTAACGGATGGCCAGGTTGTAGGAGAAAGTGATCAGGCCTAGGACGCCATTCTCATCTTCCGCGACGAGCGCGGCGCCGCGCTCGCTGCCGAGAAGCTCGCGGAAGGTTGGGCCCCAGAGATCTGGCCGCGGCGCACCGTCTTCGATGAGCTGAGCAAGAAGCTCCATCGCGCGAGGTTCGTCTGTGATTGTTGCGGGACGAATCGTGACCATCGGCCTCTCCCTGGCTATCCGAACTCGCAGACTCAGGCTGCCGTTCCGCTGGGACGTTCAGGACAGCCACCGCGCTACGGGCCGCCTCGGGAATGGAGTCAGCCTCGGGCGTAGGCAGGCTTCACAATAGAGGCTCCTCCGCATAGCTTAGGCGTCGTCCCTGGGTGTGGATCTGGGTCAAGGCATTGTGCAAGAAGTCAGGAGTCGCAACGTGGTCACAGCTACGCGAACACGAGCCCATGTCATCACCGGCGGCTTCCCGCCTGGTCAGCCCGCCGGGCACGATATCGACTTCGCGCGGATGCGCCTCCTGGAGATCCTCGAAGCGGAAGAGGCGGTGTTGACGACAACCGCGAACGACTTCGTGGACGTACAGAAGTGGCTCCACGACTGCCAATTCCTCATTACTTACGTCTCCGGTCCCTTCGCCGATGATCCGCAGGCGGCATACATCCAAGAATGGCTGGAAGCGGGAGGGCGCTGGTTAGCCCTGCACGGCAGCACGGGCGGCAAGGCAGCGCGCGTGGGTGAGGGACCGCGTCGGATGGTGAAGGGCGCACATCACAAGGCGCTGGGCGGCTTCTTCATCAATCATCCCCCCGTGCGTCGGTTAGAGGTGAAGGTGGTCGACAAGGGGCATCGCCTCACGCAAGGGGTTCCGGACACCTTCTCCGTGATCGACGAGCCGTACATGATCGAGTTACAAGAGCCGGAGTCGACGCATCTGCTGCTGACGACGGAGTTCGGTGAGGACCCGTCGCCGCCCGGATTCGGGTTCGCCTACGACGAAGACACCTCCCTCCTTCCCGACGGAAAGACGCGCGCTCTGGGCTTCATCCGTGACGTGGGCAAAGGCGGGGTCACGTACTTCGCGCTGGGGCACTGCCACAATCCCACGACGAATAGCCAACCCTTCGTCGATGAGAGCGTCCATGCCGAAGGCATTACGCCCACCGTCCTGCGCGATACCTGGGAGTCGGAGGCGTACATGCAGCTGCTGCGGAACGGGATCGCCTGGGGGCTTGATCGCTAGGTCCCAGCGAGATCCGCGGCGGCGGGAACTTGGAGACAGGAGATTGGGGGAGGCATGAGCGAACGTCGGGTCGCGGACGAGCTAGAGATTCGGGAGTTGGTCGCGCGCTACGCCGATGCAGTCTGTCGGCGCGACACGGACGCCTGGGGCAGTACCTGGGCGACGGACGGCGTCTGGGCGATTGTGGGCCAGACGCCGACGGGAAGAGAGGCTGTGGTCGCGCTGTGGGAGCAGCTCATGGGGGGGATGTCGCAAGTCGTCCAGATCCCGAACGAAGGCATGCTCCAGTTCGACGGGGACAGGGCGAGAGGCCGCTGGTACATCACCGAATATGGCCAACTCGCGACCGGTGCCGCGATGCTCACCGTGGGTCTCTACCACGACGAATATGTGCAAGAGGACGGGGCCTGGCGCTTCGGCAAGCGTGCTTTTCATTCGTTCTACAGCGGATCCCCAACGCTCGCGGACGACTTTCACCCGTTGCCCGCTGAGTTTGAGGACGGGGTCTTCTGATGATCATCATCTCCGGTTGGATTGAGATTGCTCCGGATGACGTGGAGGAGGCACTGGCGAGCGCGCATCCGTTCATTGCCCCTGTCCGTGATTGGGATGGGTGCTTGGACTACGCCTGGACCGCGGACAAGGTCATTCCGGGACGCATCTACATCTACGAGCGATGGGAGACGGAAGCGGCGTTGGCCGCACATCTCAAGGGGGATAATTACCTCAACATGCGCAACCACATGGGGCAGTACAAGGCTGTGGCGATCGAGATCTTGAAGCACCGCATCGATCTCTCCGAGCCCGTCTATGACGACGGCGGGACGCCGCGCGCTGATTTCTTCACGGTGAGCGACTGAGCGCGATCGCTCCCAACGGGGGCGAACCGATCCCTCGTGCGGTCGCTGATCCTCGCTCGTTGGGCGGCGGTGCTGCGTCATCGGCCCCGTGACCTCAGTGCGTCAATGGGCGACGGCGGAATGCGGCGGCAGCGATGGCCGCGATCGCGACCGCTCCAGTTGCGACGCCGACCCAGATCCAGACTGAGCTGGAAGACGGATCCGCGTCAACTCCGGCTAAGCCGGTGCTGGGCAGCGCCTCCGGCGCAGCTTCCGCGGCATCCTGATCGATGACGTCGGGTTGGGCCGTGTCGTCCCCGTGATCTCCAGGCAGGAGAGGCAGGAGCGGCGGCGAGGCGATGGTGAGAAGGACCGGCGAACCAACGATGCCACGGAGTGTCTGTTCCACTTCGGGGTTGGCAGGCGCGTTCGTCAGCACGACGGCGATCTGACCCGAGATCCAATAGGTGGCATTGGCGGCGAGTACCGCGGAGTCGTCGCGGAGGGCATTGATGAGTTCCTCGCCGGCGGCGAAGGACCCGAGGTCAAAGAGCTCGATCGTGGCAGTGTCGAGAGAGATCTGGCCCGTACTCGGTACGCCGATTTCCGGCCGCAGGATGGCGATCTCCTGGAGCGCGGTCGGGATCTCCGTCAGCTCGAGAGCGGCGAGGAACTCCGTCACGGTCGTGGCTCCAGCGAAGGCGTCGGGGAGGTCTTGTGGCGTGTCGGGGAGCGTCAAAGGCCGGGCTGTCGCGCCAGCCGGTAGGGGGGCTTCAATGAGGTCCGCCAGGCCGACGGTCGCGGCGACGGATCGGAGGGACGATCCGTCCAGGTTGGTGTGATAGCGGATGAGACTGGCGCCGTCGTTGAGCCAGATCACCCAGCCGTCGGTGAGTGCCTGTGCGCAGGCCTCATCGTCGGCGGCGAGACCTAGGCAGGCGTCGTTCCAGGTGACGGCGGCGAGTCGCGCGACATCGAGTTCTCCGGTTGAGACACCTGTCCGATTCGCGAGATCTTCCAGAGCCGCATTCTCCGGGTCGCCCTTCGCGTGGGCAGAGGATGTGCTGATCAGGAATAAGAACGCCAGAACGGCGAGGACTCCCACGATGATCGGGAGCCGGAGGATGGAGGCAAAGCGTGGTTGAAAATTCAGCAGGGCAGGCATGGATGTCGCTCTCGTCTACAGGGAAATTCGGTCCTCTTTGAACCAAACGTCGGATCCGCATCCGAGGTTCCCCCCTCGATTGGGCGGGGGAGTCCCTTGCCTAGGACGAGTCTGAGCGCCTGCCAGGCAGTGGGGCTGGCCGACGCTCCACTTCAACGGCGGCCAGCGGGAGGGGCGCCCCCGCTCTGCGGTGTGCCCGGAACCAGAAGAATCCAGAAATGGAAGTCAGTATGGCGATCCCGATCCCCGCGATGCCGAAGGTTGTCCGCAAGCTGACCTCATCCGCTGTGAAGCCAATCAGAGGCAGGATGGGAATGACGAGGAGCGCGAATCCCATGTGGTTCAACGAGAGGATCGTCGCGCGCTGGTCGGATGGCACCCGGCGGTTGATGTATCCCTCGACGACGGGGAAGGAGATTGCCCGGACAAGTCCCACGAACATGAAGAAGCCGATGGCGCCAACGCTGTCCACCAGGGCGACGCCCGCGTAGGCGAAGACCCCAAGGATGGGGAGCATCAGCAACGAACGGGCTTCCCCGAATCGGGTGACCCACCAAAACGCTCCCATTGCGCCAACAACGGCCATGGCGCGGACGGGGACCTGGAGGGCGGAGAACGTGAATCCGATCCCCACGTCATGAGACCGCAGGAAGGGCTGGAGGAGATATTCTGACGTCATCGTTCCCGCCAGCAGGACGGCAACGAAGGGCAGGAGTAGCGCGACCGACGGGATCTCGCGGACCGTCTTGAATGCCGCTCCGAATGTCTGGCGGTAGGACAGGCCGGTCGATTGGTCCGAGCGGGGCGGCTCGCGAAGCGTCAGGGCGATGGCGAGAGCAGCGACTGAGGCGACGGAGCCCAGGAAGATCGGCACCCGGATGTCGACCGCGCTGGCGACCGGCCCCCCCAGGAGTGTGGCGATGACCACGGCGACGGAACGCACGGCAAACGTGCGCCCCGCCATCTTCTCGAATTCCGATTCTCGCCCATCGGCCTTGAGCGAGTCGTGGAGGAAGGCGCTGTCGGCGCCGGTGACGATCGCGAAGGCGAGCGCCCAGAGCACCCACGACAGCATGATCGGCGCAAAGGAGTCTGCGAGGCCAAAGGCGATCATGGAAGCGGCGTAGAGAACGGCGCCTGCCCGCAGCGACCAGACGCGGCCCCACCGATCGGATAGGGCGCCTGCTGGCACTTGCCCAAAGGCCACGATGATCCAGAACGGGACGCCGATCAGCGTGATCTTCGTGAAGGAGAAATTCTGGTCGTCAATGAGGAAGGTGACCCAGATCGGCATCCACAACTGCAGGTCGTAGAAGAAGTAGAACGCCATATATCGGCGAACGTTGTGCCGGTACGCCGGAGGGGCGTCGCTGGCGCCCGCTGCGCTCATCGGTGTGCTGTTTCTGTCGGTCGTGTCTCGCTTCACGCCCACAATAGCGGACAGGTGTCGCCAAGCGTCCTTGATCGATTCTCCCCCCGGCTTCGGAAGAGGGACCGACTACCTATCTGGACCAGCTCTCTGCTACAGCTTTGCGATCCCATCCGCTCTTTGATCGCGCGGTCAGAACGTTCGAATGCCGAGTGTCAACGACGACGGTCGCTGGGGTTCGTTCCCCTCGCCGCATGATCTGGGTCAGTTTCAGGGCCCGTGAAGCGGGCGACGATGACGTCGTGACCGGTGGGGACATCCTCAGTGGCCGCGGAGCGAACGCAGACACGAATGAAGCGGAGGCCCCGTGCCGTCAGAGACCGTGGCCAAGGT
>Ga0209501_10004770_pt1 | contig 12798 bp, 9 predicted proteins | sample ArcticOcean_MG_C_4_FD_187434 | JGI IMG/M metagenome (GOLD analysis project Ga0209501, IMG submission 187434) | Marine microbial communities from western Arctic Ocean - ArcticOcean_MG_CB4_134 (SPAdes) (version 2) | ecosystem: Environmental > Aquatic > Marine > Oceanic | place: Arctic Ocean...
CATCACCACGCGCTAGACACGGGGCGGCCGCAGCGTGTTACAATCGCGACATCGCGAGCCTGGATCGGTTTCAGGCTCGACCCATATGGGAAATGTAGGCTAGTAGAATGTCCGGGCGATGACTCTCGAAAGATGCAATTTCGATCGACGGAAACTGCTCCGGTCAGTTTCCGGTGGTGTCATGGGTTTCGGTCTGGCTGAAATGCTGGCCCAGCAGGCCGCTGCCGACGCTTCCACGCGCTCATCTCGGGCGAAGCAGGTGCTGGTTGTCTATGAAGAAGGTGGCGTAAGGCAGACGCACCTTGTTCCCAAGCTCCAGCTTGGCAACAAGGGTTTACCGACATCAATCCAAGAATGCCAATCGACATGCCCGAATCCGTACCACCGCAGCCCGATAGACTGCCCCTCGAAAATTGCGTTGTCTTTCAGGACATGACGCCCGAAGAAAAACAGCCGGTACTCGCCCTCATGGAGCACGAGACCTACCCGGCTGGCGAGACAATTCTCCGCGAAGGGCTGTCGATCCAGATCCTGTGGATCATTGTTCGCGGTCAATGCGAAGTCGTCAAAACAACCAGCAAGGGCAGCGAGCAGCAACTGGCAGTACTCGGTCCCTGCGCCGTTTTTGGAGAAATGTCGTTCTTCCATCAGGCCGCTCATTCTGCATCGGTCCGCACCCTCAGTGAAGTGGAAGTCATGCGGCTTTCACGCAGCGCATACGACGAACTGACCACAATCTCCCCGTCGGCCGCCCACAAAGTCGCTTCCAGCACCGCCAACATTCTCGCCGACCGCCTTCGGCAAATGGATGACTGGGTCTGCCATCTCGTCGAGCGCCCCGAAGGTGCGAGCCACCGAAAGGAATGGCACGACTTCCGCGCCAAACTCTATTCCGATTGGGAATTCTGATCGGCTGGCAGACGGATATGGAGGCGAGACACTGTTTCTTCACATCGGGTTTACGACTTCTTCACTCCTGATTTACGACGCTCGGCGAAGACGTTTTGGCCCGTTTTCTCAAAAAATGAGAAAACGGCACGTTAACTTCGTGCCACCTGTTGCGGTGTGTTTGTCAGCGGACATTGCTCCAATTGAAAAGCACAGAAATGACCAAACGCAACGTCTTGATTCTTGGGGGATACGGAACCTTCGGTCGTCACGTCGCCGAACAACTTGCAGTGACATCAGAGGCACAGGTGACAATCTCTGGTCGCAACCCAGGCAAGGGGACACCGTTCGCTGAATCGCTCGGTGTCGAATTTCGCCAATGCGACGCGAATGATCCGACATCTCTGCGAAATGCAGTGCAAGATGCGTGGCTCGTCATCAACGCATCCGGCCCATTCAAAGCGACAGAATATTCGATCCCACAAACCTGCATCGACGCCGGTTGCCATTACATCGACATGGCTGATGGCCGCGACTACATTGCCAATATCGTTCAACTCGACGAGGCCGCCCGCGCTCAAAATGTGTTTGTCTGTGCTGGTGCAAGTACAACACCCGCGATCACTTCTGCACTTGTTGCCGAACTGCAACCACAGCTCGGACAGATCCGTTCGATCAAAGTTGCATTAAATGCCGGCAACAAGAATCAAGCTGGCATTTCCACAATTGCAACCATTTTGAGCTATGTGGGGCGTCCGGTTCAGGTCTGGCGCGGTGGCGGGTGGCGTACAATGCGAGGTTGGGGTGCTGGCGAGTTCGTCGAGTTCCCGCCACCAGTAGGACGCCGCCGCGTACAACTCTGCGATGTCCCGGATCTGGCGATCTTCCCGAGACATTTTGAAGTTGACGACGTCATCTTCAAGGCGGGCGTGGAGTTGACTATTTTGAATTACGCCATTGCCGCTTTGGGAAAACTGAGACAGTTCTGCCCTCCGCTGAACCTGCCATCATTTGCCCGACCGCTCGTTTTGGTGAGCAGCCTGTTTAAGCACTTCGGCACACTGCATGGCGGCTGTGCCGTGTGGGTTACCGATACCGATGGGCGGCAAAAGTCCGTCGCGGTGGTTGCCCACAAGAATGGACCTCGTATCCCCGGTTCACCAGCAATACTGCTTGCACGGAAGTTGCTTTCCGGCGGAATCAACCATGTCGGAGCTTGTCCGTGCATTGGCTTCTTGCGTCTCGCCGACTTTGCCGAGTTTCTCGCCCCGTACAATATCTTTGTCGCACATGGCGAAAATGGAACCTGGACGTCGTAGCCGACATAGAGCCTGGATGTTCCGAACCAAAGTTCAACTCACCGTTTGGCAGTTCTCACGTGAACCGCACGTGATGCGACTTCGATGAAACCGAGTTCGTCGTAAATCCTGTTCGCCGGCGCGTTCTGTGCATCGACGGCCAGCAGAACCGATTGCCGACCGGCGTTCCGTGCGGCATGGAGTCCGTCGATCAACATGGCCCGCCCGTAACCGCATCCACGGGCATCGGCCGCCACGCCCATGTAAACCACTTCCCACGCATCCTGTGCGGGGTGATCGTTCATCAACAACATGCCGACGTCGCGGCCGTCAATCGAATAGACCTTCCAACGCTCGGCCGTAAAGTCCCCCGAACACCGATGGCTCGCCAACGCCTCCATTCCCGTGCGGTGTTCGTGGAAGTCGGGGCAATCGAGCGTATCGATATAAGTTTGCTCGACCAGCCGGGCAAAGCGTTCTTCGTTCTCCTGTGCGCAAAATACCGTCACATCGAGCGCCACATCAACGCGCGATGGCAGTGGGTTTTCTAACAAGCGTTGAAGATAAAACAGATCGGCCAGATGCCGAAATCCGTTGCGAATCAGAGCGGCGCGGTCAGCGGTCGCATCTGTTTCCAGTATCGACTGGGCCGAGACAATCTCGCCCGCATCAACACGGCCTGCGACCGTCCCATAAAGCGCATCGACAATCGCATTGCAATCGGCATCACCTTCAGCCTGCGCGGGCCAGACGAAAGCGGTGCCGTCATCCTGCATGATCGACAACACCACGCCGCGAATCTGTGATCCTTCGCGGGCCAATATCAGCCCATCGAATGAAATCTCGCCGCGTTCCGCGCCAGTCAGGAATTCCTCGACCTGAGCCGAACGAATTTCTGTCGGCATGGCTTGGAACAGTAGCGACAAAGCCGCAGCCTGCTCGGCAGGTGTCGCCATCGAAATTTTAAGCATGCCCGCCCTGCTATTCGGTCGCTGGTGTTAATCCCGTATTAATCGCCCCAGCAGATTAGCTTTTCCGTGGACGAAAGTCATCGCAGATTAAGAACGGCTGCAGTGGCACTGCGGATCGCGCCAGCGACGCGGATCGGGACGGAGCTCGATCCCTACAGATTCAATACCGCCACTGTCAAATTTGGCTGCGTCCATCTGTCGACAAATCGACGTGATCTCACTGGCATCGAAACTCCAGAACTGTTACGAATTGAAGCGGGGTGGGTGTGTCCACCGAGGCTGGCTTGCTGGCCGCCCGGCTGTTGCGAACGGGAGATGAGTGATGCCGATTCTTGTCGAATGTAGCGTCTGTGGGAAAAAATATCGTCTGGGCGAGGATCGCGCGGGATCGACGATTGAATGCAAAGAGTGTTTCGGCGAGATCGACGTACCGGGCCGGCGCGCGCGTTCGTCTTCACCCCGACGTGCAGCTTCACCAAATCGGCCGCAGCGAAGAAGTTCTTCCAGTTCCGGGGTCAACCCGCTCCTGTTAATCGGTGGGATTTTGGGTGGCGTTGTCTTCCTCATTGTCGCGCTGGTTGTGGTCGTTGTGATCATGCTCCCCGACAAGGCGGCAGATCCCAATCCCAACAATTTCGCCCGGCAGAACCGTCCGGTCATTCCGCAAATGCCCGCCCCACGTGCGCCAAATTTCCCGCGCGGTCCACGTGCGCCAAATTTCCCGCGCGGTCCCCGTGCGCCAAACTTCCCGCGCGTTCCCCGACCCGTCCCCGGCCGCATGCGGCCGGCTCCCAATATTCCAAGGCCCAACAACGCTGTTCCCAACGTCCCCGTTCCCAAAGTTCCCGAGCCGGCGAAACTGGATCTCATCGCCTGGAACGTCGAAGTGGACCCCCCAGCGGAGACGTATGAATTTGACATCGAAAAAGACATTCGCATCCCCACGGGTGATCGATTTGGCGCGGGGAACATGTTGCTGCCGGCGATGCCGACCGCTTTCGTCCTGGTGGGCCGAAACAGCAACGATCGGGAAAAGAGCACGATCTACGATTTGCGAACGCGAAAGAAAGTCGCCGACGTCACCGGCATCAAGATCGATTCTAATGCGAGTCGGCTCAGCCAGGACTGTAAGTTTCTGGTGGGTCGGATGCTGATCGAAGGGAATCTGCTCGTCTATGATGTCAAGGCCGAGAAGCCACTCGGCAAGATTCCCACGAAACAACAATACCCGTCCTTGCAGACGTTCGAGTTGCCCGGATCAAAGCGGATTGTTGCCTGGGCAAGCAATAAGCCAGTAACGATCTGGAGCCTGCCTGCGGGTGATGTCGAACGCACGATTGAGCTTCCCAAAGGCTTCCAAATTCAATCGATTTCGTTCAGCCCAGGCGGACGGTATATGACCGTCATTCACGAAGGCAACAAGATCCTGCGCGTGTACGACCTGGACAACGGCCAGCCGGTTGGCGAAGTGGCGGCACCGTTGGACGAGCGCAATCGGGCCGAACGATGTCTCTGCCTCGTGTTTTCACACGATGGAAAGGAACTGGCCGGCCTGTTTGGAACGTTCAAGTCGCGACTGGTGGCATGGGACATCGCAGACGGAAAAACGGCCGTCGATCACAAATTCGGAGAATCGTTGCGATCAACCATCAAGGGGGCATTCGGATACCGTGCGCCGCCTTTGGAGTGGTTTCCCGATCGCAGCAAATGGCTGGTGTACGGTCACGCCATTGTTGATCGCGAGGCAGGCGGACCGGTTTGGTCGGCCCCCGTCGATACGGGCGGCACGGCAACACGACGGATGATCGACAATGGGCGAGTACTGACAATCTCCGGTGCGCGTGGAAGCCGTTCCGTTGCTTCGCTGAAGCTGCCTCAAGAGGAAATCACGCAGGCGATTGCGCTGGTGCGAAGCGGCGGAACGAGTGCCGATGTCGGCCTGCCTCCGCTGACGTTGCCCGATCAGAAAACGGTTCAGGAGATTGACACAACGGCTGCAATCGGCAACTGGCAGGTTAAGGCAGACGCGGGCCCCAAACTACCGGCCGGGTCGCTCTCCAAACCGTTAACGCTCAACACCAAAGGCATCGAAATACTTCAAGCTCTGCTTTCCAGGTCGGGCACGCGTCTGATCGTGAATCGGACACCGGCACGTCCGACAGGTGGAGCGAAATCTGATTCCAATTCCACCGAGAAGCCGCCGAAGTCGATGCTCTCGGTCTACGATGTCGCCAACGGTGACGAATTGAAACAGATCCCACTTTCGTTCAACTGCACTCTCACGGCTGTCAACGCGAAAGGAACGCGTTGCTTAATCCGCCCCGGTCAGGGTCGAGTCGATGTGTATTCGATCGACGACGGCAGTCACATTGCCGGTTGGCGACCCTATCAGACAGGAGACAAGCGATTTCGCAATGTGGAATTCGCCGCCTTCATCGACGACACCCACGTTTTGACGCGAGGTGGCATGAATCAAGTGGTGCTGTGGGAGATTCCATCGTGCAAAGCCGTTTATTCTTTCGAGACGCACCTCAATCCCATGCTGTCAGCTGGGGGAAAGTATCTGGCCGTTGCCGGAAAGACCGATCATGACGTACGGTTCTACGAACCGTTGACCGGGCAGCCTCGCGGTGGATTGAAGTTGTCGTCGGCAGTCAGGGGCGGTCTTGCCTTTCACCCAGGTGGTGAGCGGTTGGCGGTGATCGCTGGCGGAACGATCAAGCTCTACAGTTTGAAAGACGGCAAGAAGGAGAAGGAATTCCGAGTGGCGAAGGGCGGTCGCACGTTGAAATGGTGCGGAGACCGCCACCTGCTGGCAGATAACCGATTACTGATCGACATCGACAAGGGGCTCAATGTCTGGAACTACAACGTCCACCTCTTTAATAACGGAAACGCCCGCAATCTCGAACAGAGCCTCGATGGCCGACATTGGTTTATCGCCCCCGATTCCCCTATTAATAAAACGGCGGCATTGTGTGCGGTCACGCTTCCGCATCCAGAAGCCGTGACCAAATTATCTGCGACCGCGCTCAAAGCCAAAACGATTCTTGGACCTGGCACGAAGGTCAGCTTGAACGTCAACTTCAACACGCCAGCGGGAATGTCGAATATTACCAACCAGTTCAAACAGCGCTTGATCGCTGCATTAAAACGAAACGGCATCACGGATGCCGCCGGCCAGCAGGTTGTTCTGACCGCAACGATGTCGCGGCAATCGACCGGAAAAATCCTCGAATACGAATTGACCGAAGGATCGCGATTTGGCATCGGGGGCAAGAAAAAGGAGATAAAGCTCTCCGAGACGAAAGTGGAATGCAATATCGCGATGACACACCGCGGCAAATCGTACGGAACATCCAATCGGTCGTTCTCGAACGATCTGGTCAATCTCATCCAAGCCCGCCTACCAAAAGGGAAGACGGCCGAACAATACCTGGCCGAGCGACAGTGGCAGAACGCGACGAGGCACATACTGGCGTACAGCCCGCCCACGCTGATTTACTCAGCGGATGCTGGTACGGGCTTCGGTAGCTCGCAAATCACGTCAACAGGCTTCAAGGCAATGCAACTGCCAAGCGGGAAGTGAGGAGTTGAACGAACTCCCAGCTGCGGTGCAACGCACCGCAGAGACTGCGATCCGTTTGATCGCAGCTGGGGCGCGTTACTTCACTTCGATACGCAAATCAACGATGTTCGCGTGCGGAAGAACAACCGCCCGTCGGCGATTGCCGGCGTTCCCAGCACGGACTCACCCAAGTCGTTCTTGGCGAGGATCTTCAACTCGGGACCGTTCTCGAGCACCACGACGTTGCCGTTCTCGCCGGCGACGTAAATCTTTCCGTCTCCGTAGACCGGTGATGCAAAGTATTCGCCCGCGTTTTGAATCCGCTTGGGTCCCCACAGCGAACCGCCTTTTTCGGTTTCAAAGCAGGTGCCGATGCCGCCCCCTTTAATCAGCAGCATGCGGCCATCGACAACTAGCGGAGACACGATGTGGTCGGTGTACTTTGTGTTGTGTTTCCACAGCAAATGCGAATCGGTGACATCGCCGCGCCCGCCACCGCGAATCGCCAGAATGAATTCGTCGGCCGGATTCTCAACGTCAAATCTGGCCCCGGCAAAGTTGTCTGGATTCAGGAACGCCAGATCAAGCTCGCGGCCTTCCAGAAAGCCGTCTTTGTTGACGTCGCCACGGTCGAATGTCTTTTTAAAGAATGTCTCGGGAATTTCGTCTTCACCTACAAATGCTTGCATCTCCGCTTTGCTCAACTTGCCGTCTTTGTTGCCGGTGTCGCTGCGGTCGGCGGTTGCCAGCCATTGGTTGGCAATGCCGCTGCTCTGCAGTGAAACGTAAATCACACCGCCCATGCTGACGGGCGTCGTCTTAATGTTTCGCAGCAGCGTGCGGGCCGTCCACAATCGTTTGCCAGTCTTCGGCGAATAGCCGACGAGCGACCCGGTGCCAGCGATCACTATCTCATCGCCGTGATCGGTTTCGCAGATTACCGGATGCGAATAGTTGACGGCCTGATCGCTGCGGTCATCTTTCCACAGAATCTTGCCGCTCTTTTTGTCGAAAGCGTAAAAGGCGGGATTCAGATCGTCGTCCTGCACGAACAGAACCATGTTCTTGTACAACACCGGCGACATGCCCGCGCCCCACTTGAAAATGAAGTACGGGACCGGCAGATTCTTCTGCCAGACGTCTTCGCCCGTGGATGAATCGACGGCGACCATTCCCAGCGTGCTGAAGTAGAAGTAAACCCGTTCGCCGTCGGCCGCGGCTGTTGTAGCGGCGTGACTGTTAGTCTTATGGACTTCCGGCAACTTGCCGGTCGGCCAACGACGCTCCCACAGCTTGCGACCGCTTGCAGCATCGAATGCCAACAGGCCAACCGTCGCGTCGTCCATCATCGCCGAGACAAACACCCGCCCCGCGGCAACAATCGGACAACCGATCCCATCACCAATCTTCGCCGACCAGGCAACATTCTCAGTCGCCGAAAACGTCGTTGGCAACGGCAACTTCGATGCCGAAATACCACTGCAATTCGGCCCGCGGAACTGCGCCCAATCTTCGGCATTCGCCGTTCCGACGAACAGCAGACAGCCGCAAAGCAGAGGCAAAACAAAACGGCTGAGAACTGAAGTCGAGACGCGATGATCGTTCGTCCGTTGCCGACGCATTGTTGAACTCCCGCTGATTGGCTTCTGAGAAAAAACGGAATTTGTCTGTTTTGATCCTACCCGCAGCACGAGGCGGGAACAACGGTCGATCCGCTTTCCCATTTAGCCGGCCCGCTTGCGGGACATGATTCTTCCAAAGCGTCGTCGCGCGAGGACACGGCTCGCAAGCGAGCCGGCTAAATAAATTTGCATCATCGCGCTATTTATTGCGTTTGAGTTTCTGCAACCGCAGGCCACCAACTTCTGCAACGTACAGGTTGCCGAATGAGTCAGCCGCGAGCATGTGGGGCAGGTTGAATTGGCCCGGTTTGTCGCCTTTTTCTCCCCACGAATTCTGCACTTTGCCGGTCGAATCGATTTGGAACACTTTGCTGGCGCGACCGTCGGCCACGAACAGGCGATCATCCTTGTCGAGTTCCATGCCGTACGGCGCGAAACCGGGCCAGACCGCCAACAGTTTGCCATTGGCGTTGAAGACCTGCACGCGGTCGTTCTCGCGGTCGCCCACCAGTACCCTGCCCTGCTTGTCGATGCAGATCGAGTGCGGCAGATCGAAATCGCCGCGTCCTTTGCCCGGTTTGCCCCAACTGGTGAGGAACTTGCCGTTGGCGGCGAACTTCATCACGCGGCTGTTGCCGTAACCGTCGGTCACATAGATTTCACCCTTCGCCCCGAAGGCGATGTCGGTCGGTTTGTTGAATTGGTTTTCGCCCAGCCCCGGCTTGTCGGTCTGTCCGAGCGCCAACAGCAGTTTGCCGGTGGAGTTGAACTTGAACACCATGTGATGCCCGATGTCGGTCACCCAGACGTTGTCGTCCACGTCGATCCGTAACCCATGCGCTTTGCCGATGAGATCATCGCCCCACGAACGGAGAAACTTTCCCTCACGATCGAAAACAAGAATGGGCCGTTTGCCGCGATGAAACAAGTAGAGCCGCCCGTTGCTGTCGAAGTCAACCGCCGAGCATTGCCCGAGCGTTACGTCAGCCGGTAGTTGAAGAAAATCGGGTGCCGGTTCAAAATCGATGCGGTCACCGGCAATGGACGTGTCTTCAACACAGGTGAGGAACAGAGCCATGACGGCAATCGTCCATCGGAATTTGCGTGGTGGCATGTGACGTCTTCCTGTTCGATGTTCTGTTTGACGTAATGTCCGAGCGACATTGGTTCCAGCAGTAGGTATTCAGCATACCGTGCCAAATGAAAGTTTTCACTCGTTTCACCCGTTCCACTGGTCCCCAAACTCCAGTTTGGGGACCAACATCCACGAAGCTCTGCTTCGCTCGATGCCACGCTGACGTTCCGCCTCCCTTGCGTGTTGCCAAGTCGGCGTTCCCAAGCTGGAGCTTGGGAACGAGTAAACTGATGCCGGGATTGAATTCACTCTGTCGCCGGTGGTAGCTTGGTGGAAAGTCAGACCATAAGAATTCAACACGAGGAGTACGCCATGTCGCTTTCGCTCAACCGCCGACAGATGTTGACATCGACGGGGGCCGGACTGGCGGTGGCCACGATGGGGATGCCTGTATTTGGCTCGAATGCACCGCAAGCGAAGGTGGCTTCATTGGATGTGATCAGCAAACAATCGCATCTTTATTGTGGTTGGCCCACTCTCACGCGGCGGAAGAACGGGCAGTTGTGGTTGGTGTGGTCGGGCGGACGTGAGACACACGTTTGCCCGTTTGGCCGTGTTGAAGCGATGACCTCGAACGACGATGGCGGGACATGGACCTGGCCGCGCGTGCTGCTCGATGCCGACATCGACGACCGCGACGCCGGCGTTCTGGAAACCGCGAAGGGTTCGCTGCTGGTGACGTCGTTTTCGTCGCTCGCATACGAAGACACGTTGCGTGCGGCCGAGCAGAAGAGCGAATCGGGAAAGCCGGGCGCGTGGACGTCGGAGAAGTTGGAACGGTGGGTCTCTGCCCGCGATCGGTTGACTGCCGAACAACGCAAGGCACGACTTGGCGTGTGGATGCTGCGATCGACCGACGGCGGCATGAGTTTTTCGGCCCCGTTCCGCTGCCAGGTCAACAGCCCGCACGGACCGGTTCAGATTTCCGACGGACGCGTTTTGTACGCCGGCAAGGAACTGTGGCACGGCGAGGGCCGAATCGGAGTGTGCGAGTCGTTCGATGACGGACAAACGTGGCGTTGGCAGGCGGCCATTCCCACGCGGCCGGGTGACGATCATCGCAACTATCACGAACTTCACGCCGTCGAGACCGCGGACAAACGTTTGATTGTCCATATTCGCAACCACAACAAAAAGAACGCCGGTGAGACGCTGCAGAGCGAATCGGAAGACGGCGGCAAGACGTGGTCATCGCCGCATTCCATCGGTGTTTGGGGGTTGCCGTCACATTTGCTTCGTCTGCGAGATGGCCGGCTGTTGATGTCCTACGGCCACCGTCGCCGCCCGTTTGGAAATCAGGCCCGCATCAGTGCCGATCACGGTCGCACGTGGTCGGAACCGCTGACGATCAGCGGTGACGGCATCGGCGGCGACCTCGGCTATACCTCGACAGTCGAACTCGCCGACGGTTCACTGCTGAGCGTTTGGTACGAGCGAATGAAATCTTCGCCACTGGCGGTCCTCAGGCAAGCGCGGTGGAGCATTGTGTAGCGACGACACGATGTAACGGATGCATTCATTCCGGTGTTGTTGGTCGGCGCGAGACTGTGCCGCAGCGCACGAGATGCTAGAATGCTTGCGGCTGGCGATTTTTGCGAGTTAAACCGCCTGACGGCGGACACCGAGAAGACGACGAGGCAACCATGCGACTGACACTTGATTACGGCAAGACCGGGCTGGATGTGGAGATCCCCGATGAGAACATTGTCGGGCCGTTGGAAATGCAGCCGACGGTTCCACTGGAGAAGCCGGGTGAGGCCATTCAAGCCGTCCTTACGAATCCGACCGGTTCCGTACCGCTGGCGGAGTTGGCGCGAGGAAAGCAATCGGCCTGCATATTGATTTGCGACATCACGCGTCCCGTGCCGAACGAGTTGCTGTTGTCGCACATCCTGCCGACGCTGGAAGAGGCGGGAATTCCGCGCGACGAGATTCTCATTCTGATTGCCACCGGATTGCATCGCCCGAACGAAGGCGACGAGTTGGTGGAACTTGTAGGGGCGGAGATCGCGGCGAATTACCGCGTCGAGAATCATCACGGCAAAGTTTTCGAAGAGCACACGTCGCTGGGAGACTCACCGCGCGGCGTTCCCGTTTTTATTGATAGCCGCTACGTCGAGGCCGATCTGAAAATCGCCACCGGTCTCATCGAGCCGCATTTGATGGCCGGGTATTCGGGCGGTCGAAAGTTGATCTGCCCCGGCATCGCCGCGTTGGAGACGGTTAAGATTTGGCATGGGCCACAGTTTCTGGAGCATCCCAAGGCCGACTGCGGATACTTGGAGGGCAATCCGGTTCACGAAGAGAATACGGCGATTGCCCGGATGGCAGGCTGCGATTTCATCGTTAACGTCACGCTCGATGAAAAGCGGCAGGTGACGTCGGTAGTGGCCGGCGACATGGAGCAGGCTTTTCTCAAGGGCGTGCAGTTTGTTGAGACAGTGGTAAAAGCCGAGGTTGGCGAACCATGCGATGCGGTGGTGACATCATGCGCCGGGTACCCGTTGGATACGACGTTCTACCAATCGGTTAAAGGTCTCACCGGCGTGTTGCCCATCGTTAAAGAGGGCGGGACGATTATCATCGCAGCCGGATTAACCGAAGGAATCGGCAGTCCGGAGTTCCAACAGTTGTTCGATGAGAACGATAGCCTCGACGGATTCATGCAGCGTATTTTGGGGAAAGACTATTTCGTGATGGACCAGTGGCAGTTGGAAGAGTTGGCCAAGGTCTGCCGCAAGGCGAAGGTCAAATTCGTCAGCGACGGCCTTCCGGCAGAAACGCTGAACGGGTTGTTCGTTGAAGCGGCAGAGAGCGTCGAAGCGGCAGTCGCCGACGTGCTGACCGAACACGGCAAAAACGCTCGAATTGCCGTCGTCCCCAAAGGCCCCTACGTCATGCCGGTACTCGCGTAACGCTCGCTTGTAAGCAGGTTTGAGCTTGCTGTGACTGTTGTGCCGCTTCATCGGGAAACGACGGTGAATTGTTCGGCGCCAGCCATCGGTTTGCAATCGGCATTTTTTACCGCTTCGTCGCACCTCGGGTTTCATACGGTGCGACGAAGCTGCCGATGGAACTCATACTCACCCTCGGCGAACAAACCCCATGTCCGCCAAACCCACTGAGTTTGTGGCCGGTGCCGATTGCTCCGGTTTCACGATTCGGCTGGCACCCCCACTTCACATTCCCACCTCACACCTCTCCCCTCACACCTCTCCCCTCACACCTCTCCCCTCACATCGAATTCACAGTCGGAAGGACGCCATGCGTGACATCAGAACCATTCTCTCGGCAGGGGCTTGCGTTCCTCTGGCGA
>Ga0209501_10004784_pt1 | contig 12772 bp, 11 predicted proteins | sample ArcticOcean_MG_C_4_FD_187434 | JGI IMG/M metagenome (GOLD analysis project Ga0209501, IMG submission 187434) | Marine microbial communities from western Arctic Ocean - ArcticOcean_MG_CB4_134 (SPAdes) (version 2) | ecosystem: Environmental > Aquatic > Marine > Oceanic | place: Arctic Ocean...
AATAATATCATCAATTTCTTTACAAATCTATTTTCCATTGACTGAATTTACAAAAGAGATTCTAAAAGAAAATATACAAGAGGAATATTTAATAAATATTAAAAAGGATTATATAAATAAAAATATTAAAAATGTAATAACAATAATTTTTAATAAAAATAATTATAATTTTGAAAAAATAAATTTTGACGTGAAAGCAAACACATCTTTTGATGTCTATTATAAAATTGATACATATAAAAAAATTAAACAACTAGTTGGTGATTCTAAAGTTGCTTCAATAGGAATCGATCCAATGATAGCACCTATGAATAATATAAATGCAATAGATGGCTATCATCTGATTTATCCCTTGAGTTATAAAAAGAAATTTAGAAAAATTATTGAAGATGAACTTAACCAAAATAAAATTTTTAGTGATTATTTTGATAATTGGGGAAATAGAGTATATATGTTTTTTAATGATAAAAATAACTTGTTACTTAATTTCATCGAAGCCAAAAATATCGGTGCTACTTACATAATTTCAGCTTTTTCAATTAAAAGTATTAATTTAGAATTGATTTGTCCAAATTGCTTTGGCAATAATGAGATATTCCTTTACAAAATACTTTAAATTTATTTTTGCCATTTTGTTAATGTTTAATAAAATGTATAGCAAATTATAGACAAATATAAGAATAATACTTATAAAACAATAATGTTGGAGCAATGTTGAGTAGAAGCGCACTGAACTATTTTTATAGAAATATAGAAATAGTAAATTAAAACTTTAAACATCAAAAGATATTAATGTCTATAAAAAGTAAATACTTAGAATTTAAACATTTAAAAAAAATCAAACAACAACATAGGAAAAAAAAAATTGTTCTTTGTCACGGTGTGTTCGATTTATTGCACATTGGCCATATCAACTATTTCAAGGAAGCAAAAAGTCTAGGAGATATTTTAGTAGTTTCAGTTACCAATGATAAGTTTGTTAATAAGGGTCCAGGAAGACCAGCTTTTGCAATAGCTAACAGGATTAAGTTTTTACAAGAAATTAACTGTATAAATTATGTTTGCATAAGTTCTTTTAAAACTGCGGAAAATGTAATTTTGAATCTAAAACCTAATTTTTACTGTAAGGGAGAGGATTACTCTTTAAGTCAAATAAAATTCGATGAAAATTTAAAAAAAGAAATAACCGCCGTTAAGTCGTTTGGGGGTAAATTTAAAACTATTAAACAGCCCAGTTTTAGTTCAAGTAAGATTATAAATGATAACTCATACCAAGACCTTGACTTAAAAAGTAAGAAATTTATAGAAGAAATTAGAAAAAAATATACCTCAAATCAAATCATTGAGGAGGTTAAAAAAATTTCAAACAAAAAAATTTTAATAATTGGAGAAACAATAGTAGATAATTACATAACTACTGATGCGGTAGGAAAATCAGGTAAAGAACCCGTGATGGTTGTAAAGAAAAAAAAACAAATAAAATTTTTGGGAGGAGTGGGCTACATAGCTAATCTATGTTCTAGTTTTGTAAAAGAAACAAAAATTATTAGTTTTTTGGGTGAAAAAAAAGAAGAAAAAAACTTTGTGATAAAAAATTTAGATAAAAAAATTAAATATAATTTTTTATTAAAAAAAAATTCACCAACTATAATTAAAACAAGGTATTTAGATGATTATAGAAAAAGCAAAATTTTAGGAGTTTATGATTTAAATGACGATCTAATATCTAAAAAAGAAGAAAATAATTTTTTAAATATTCTAAAAAATACTATTAAAAAATACGACATAATTGTTGTTGCTGATTATGGTCACGGCATAATAACAAAAAAAATCAGAAAAATAATCAATGGCAGTAGTAAAAAATTATTTTTAAATACTCAAATCAATTCTTTTAATCGCGGATATCACACAGTTTATAAATATAAAAAAATTAATTCGTTAACAATCAATGAGGCCGAGTTACGTTATGAGCTTAAAGATAAACATTCTACAATTTTTGATTTAGCTAAAAAACTGAAAAAAAAAATATCAGTTGACAATATTATTGTTACAAAAGGAAAATTTGGTTCTATTTTAGTTAATTGTAAAAACTGGTCTTCCGTTTTATGCCCGGCCTTTAGTGAAAATACTATAGATACCGTAGGAGCGGGAGATACTTTTTTCGCTTTATCTGCTTTATGTATTGGTTCAAAAGTAGATAGTAAACTGGGATTATTGATTGGCTCATTAGCGGCAAGTTTTTCTACAGATCAAATTGGAAATCTTTCCGTTTTTAATTCTAAAATTTTAAACAAACAATTAAATCATATTCTTAAATAAAAAATGAATTTTTTAATCACTGGTGGAGCTGGATATATAGGCACAAAACTAACAAAACATTTGTTGTCAAATAATCATAAAGTTTTAGTTGTAGATAATCTTTGGTTTGGAAACCAACATGCAAAGCATAAGAATTTAAAAATTATCAAAGAAGATGTAAGAAACTTTGATAAATTAAATATTAAAAAAATACATACTATTATCCATTTAGCTAATATTGCAGACGATCCAACTGTAGAATTGAAACCAACCTTATCTTGGGAAATAAATGTTTTAGCGTCTAAAATAATTGCAGAACACGCAATTAAAAATAAGGTAAAAAAAATTATTTTTTTTAGCTCCGGGAGTGTTTATGGAGTCAAAAAAGAAAAAAAAGTTACAGAAGACTTAAAATTAAATCCTATATCTGTTTACAATAAAACAAAAATGATCGCTGAAAGAATATTCTTAAGTTATAAAAATCAAATTGAAATTAAATGTCTGAGACCAGCAACCGTTTCTGGGTTTTCAGAAAGACTGAGACTAGATCTTACGGTTAATAAATTAACATTTGATGCATATTATAAAAAAAAAATATTTGTAGATGGAGGCGCCCAAATAAGACCAAATGTGAATTTAAAAGATATTATTAGAGTTATTGATCATTTAATTTTTACAAAAAAAAAGTTTAAAAATAATATTTATAATATGGGGTTTGAAAATTTAAGCATTATGCAAATAGCAAAAAGAATTCAAAAAAAAACAGGAGCTAAGCTGGTGATAAAAAAAAAGGTTGATATAAGATCCTATAGGCAGGATTCATCAAGATTAATGAAAACTGGTTTTAAACCAAAATTTAACATAGATGATTCCATAGATGAATTAATTTTACATTTTAGTCAAAAAAAACTAAATCAATTTGGAAAAAATAATTTTAATTTAATAAAAATGAAAAAACTGAATGTCAGATAATATTGGAAAAGAAATAGATTTGTTATTCAAATATCCTAAACCAAAAAGGGATATTTTAAAAAGAGGAAAAGCTAAAACTATTGAACAACAGGAACTTGCAAGAAAATTTGGTAAAGAATTTTTTGATGGAGATCGTAGTAATGGATATGGAGGATATTATTACAACGAAAGATTTTGGATTAACGTAATTCCTGATTTTATAAACTTTTATAATTTGAAAGATGGAGATAAAATTCTAGACATAGGTTGTGGAAAAGGATTTATGCTTTATGATTTTAAAAAAGCTAACCATAATTTCGAAGTTGAAGGCGTAGATATTTCAGAATACTCTGTAAAAAACTCAAAATCTGAGATTAAAGAATATTTAAAAGTTGGTGACGCAAAAACATTGCAATATCCTGACAAATATTTTGACCTAGCTATTTCAATAACAACAATTCACAACTTAGAATTAAAAGATTGCAAACAAGGACTTAAAGAAATTGAAAGAGTTTCGAAAAAAAAATTTATAACTGTTGATGCTTATTCAAATGAGAAAGAAAAAGAGTTAATGTATGCTTGGAACTTAACGGCAAAAACAATACTTCATACAGAGGAATGGAAAAAACTGTTTATAGAATCTGGATACACAGGAGATTTTTATTGGTTTAAGCCATAATGAATAAAAAAATTTATAAAAAAATCTACGAACTGCAAAAAAAAATTCGTTTTGTTGAAGAAAAAATATCATTAAATTATCAAAATGACCTAATGAGATGTCCAACTCATTTGTCTATCGGTCAAGAAGCTGTTGCGGCTACAAGTGGATTAGCTTTAAACAAAAAAGATATATCAATAAGCTATCACAGATCACATGCCCACTATTTAGCCAAAGGTGGCAGTATTAAGAAATTATTTGCCGAGCTTCATGGGTTCGAAGAAGGTTGCAGCAAAGGGATCGGCGGGTCAATGCATTTAACAGATCTAAAAAATAATTTTTATGGAAGTACTGCTATCGTTTCTAACTCAATACCAATTGGTGTTGGTTTGGCTTATTCTTTAAAACTTAATAATCAAAAAAACATAGTATGTATTTATATTGGCGATGCTTCTGTAGAAGAGGGCGTATTTTACGAGTCATTAAATTTTTGTGTGGTAAAAAAACTTCCTGTAGTTTTTATTTGTGAGAACAATTTTTACTCTGTTTGTACTCACCTTAATGATAGGCAGCCAAAAAATAGAAAAATATATAAATTAGCAAAAGCAATAGGAGCCAAATCCTATAAGCTTAAACAAAATAATCCATTCGATCTTTTCTTGAACTTTAAAAAAATATTTGAAAAAGTCAGGAAAACAAGCTTTCCACATTTTATAGAAATTGAAACCTATAGATTTCTGGAACATTGTGGACCGAACGATGACACAAAACTTGGTTACAGGACTTTGAAAGAATTAAATAATTGGAAAAAAAAAGACCCTTTAATATTTGCTAAAAACTTTCTCGTTAAAAAAAATATATTTAAAAAAAAAAAATTAGACTCCTTAGATAATAATATTTTTAAAAATGTTAGCGTAGATTTTTCGCAGATGTTAAATCTCAAGAAACCTAAATTTAATAGAATAAAAAATTTGGTATATAAAAAATGAATATTACGTACGCTCAAGCAATTAATCTTGCACTAACTGAAGAAATGAAAAGGAATAAAAAATTAGTATGTTTCGGACTAGGTGTTAATGACAGTCTTAAGTTTTTTGGAACTACAAAAGGGTTAAAAGAAAAATTTGGAGAGAATAGAATATTTGAAACCCCTACCTCTGAAAATGCAATGACAGGAATAGGTATAGGAATGTCACTTTATAAAAATCCTTGTGTGATGATGCATCAAAGATTAGATTTTTTCCTTTTAGCGATGGATCAATTGGTTAACTGCGGAGCAAAGTGGCACTACATGTTTGGTGGTATAAAAAGTGTTCCAATAACTATTAGACTAGTAGTTGGTAAAGGTTGGGGGCAAGGCCCAACACACTCACAAAGTTTACAAAGTTGGTTTGCACATATACCTGGATTAAAAGTAGTCATGCCCTCATTACCATCTGATGCTTATAATCTTTTAAAAGCATCAATAAGAGATCCAAATCCAGTAATTTTTATTGAACACAGATGGTTACACGGGAGTGAAGAAAAAAGCCTTATAAAAAAAAATATCAATAAACAAATTGGCTTTTCTAAATTACTAAGCAAAGGTAATGATTTTACAGTTGTCACATATTCTTTATCGACCATAGAAGTATTAGCTTTAAAGAAAGATCTTAACAAAAATAACGTAAATTTTGACCACATAGATCTTCAAACAATAAAACCTTTAGACTTAAATCTCGTTAAAAAATCTTTAAAAAAAACAAAAAAACTTTTAGTGCTAGATACTATTTCGCATCCAATTTGTTCAATAGGCTCAGAAATATTATCTCAAATTTTTTTAGATAAAAATATTAAACTTTCAAAAGCACCTTTGCTTCTAACATTACCTGACGTGCCAGCTCCAACTAGCACATTTTACACAAAAGATTATTATATTAGCAAAGAAGACATATTAAAAAATATTGAAAATTTAATTAATAAAAAAATTAATGTAAAAAATAAAAATATCATTCACGACGTTCCTGATTCAAAATTTAAAGGTCCTTTTTAACTTAGATGAAAAAAAAAATACTTGTTTTAGGTAGTTCAAGCTTTTCCGGAGCATCAATAGTTGATTATTTATTAACTCAAAATAACTATCGAATATTTGGAACCTACAGAAGAAGAAAAAAAGATAGTTATTTACCATACAAGTTTAATAAAAATTTTAGACAATTTAAAGAATACAAAGTTGATTTATCAAAAAAATCAAATCATCTTTTAAACTTAATTAAAAAACTAAAACCAGAAATGATTATAGATTTTGCCTCCATCTGTATGGTCAATGAAAGCTGGAATAACGCAGAAACTTATTTTCAAACTAATGTTTTGTCTAAAACTAGAGTGATAGAATACTTAAGTAAAACTAATTTTTTGCAGAAATATATTTACATATCAACGCCAGAAGTTTTTGGTTCTTCAAAAAAATTTATTACGGAAAATTGTAACTTATTTAATCCAAAAACTCCATATGCTACATCTAAACTAAGTTTTGAAATCATACTTAAAAATTATCTTAATCATTACAATTTTCCATTAATAATTTCTAGATTTTCAAACTTCTATGGTCCAGGCCAGCCTTTACATAGATTAATTCCAAAATTAATTGCATGTATAGACAACAATATAAAATTTCCTGTTCAAGGAGATGGAAAATCAAAAAGAAATTTTGTTTTTTCTTATGATTTTTGTAATGGAATAAATAAAGTAATAGCAAAAGGAAGAATAGGTGCAACATACCATTTTTCTGGAGACAGCTTTCACAGTGTAATTAATATTATTAAAAACGTGTGTGACTTAAAGTCCTATGATATTAAAAAATTAATAATAAAGAAAAAAAGTAGAATAGGGCAGGACTTTTTGTACAAACTTGGTTCCAAGAAAACTAGAAGGAATTTAAACTGGAAACCAGTTTATAGTTTAAAAGATGGCGTACAAGAGATAATAGTTCATCATAATAAATATATTAAAAAAATATTAAAAAGCGATTTAACATATCGTGATAAGGATTTAAAAAAATAATGAAAAACTTTCTATCACTAGAATATAAGAAAAACGAAAAATTAAAAATTAACCACAGTTATTTAGTTGAGCAATTTGCCGACTACTCAAAAATTTTTAAAGAAGTAGAAAAAGTAGTTAAAAAAGGTGATTACACACTTGGGAAAGAAGTTGATCTTTGCGAAAAAAATTTTGCTAGAAGAACAGGAGCTAAGCACGCTATTAGCGTTGGAAATGGTACTGACGCTTTATTGTTAAGTTTAAAAGCTCTAGGAATTGGAGCTGGAGATGAGGTGATAACTGTTCCATACACTTTTGTGGCTACAGTTGGTTCAATCGTAACCGCTGGGGCTAAACCTGTTTTTGTAGATGTTAAAGCAGACTATAATATGGATGAGACCAAGATAGTGACCGCGATAACAAAAAAAACTAAAGCAATAATGCCTGTACACTGGGCAGGTAGGCCATGTGAGATGGACAAAATATTTTCTATAGCTAAAAAGTATAAGCTACATATTGTACAAGATAGCGCTCATGTTATTGGGGCAAGATTTAAAAAAAAACATCTAATTAATTACGGTGATACCTGCACTTACAGCATGCACCCGCTTAAAAACCTTAATGTATGGGGGGACGGCGGATTTATAGTGACAAACAAAACATCATTAGCTAAAAAATTATATCTAATTAGAAATCATGGACTGAAAAATAGAAATAATGTTGAAATTTTTGGTTACAACTCAAGACTAGACACCATTCAAGCTGCAGTTGCAAACTATAAAATGAAAAATAAACTTGATAACATTACAAGTAAAAGAATAAAAAATGCAACAATGCTTGATAAACTTTTGTCAAAAAATAAAAAAGTAATTCTCGTAGAGAGACTAAAATATTTAAAAGAAGTATTTCACCTGTATCATATAAACGTAAAAAATAGAGACAAGTTACAAAAATATTTAATTAAAAATAATATAGATGCAAAAGTACATTATCCTATTCCTTTACATCTTCAAAAAGCGGCTAAATATTTAAAGTATAAAAAGGGAGATTTCCCAATAGCTGAAAAATTGGCAAACACATCATTATCTTTGCCAGTTCATGAATTTATAGGTAAAAGCCATATTGATTATATGGTTAGAACAATTAATAAATTCTATAATAATTGATAAATTCTTGATGAATTTAATATCTAGGGATCTAATTAATAAATTAAGACAAAAAAAAATTGACACTTTTTTTGGAGTGCAAGGTGGTGCATGTGCTCGACTGATAGAAGATGTTGTTAAATCAGGTGGCAAATTTTATCCAGTCCTTAACGAGCAAGCCGCAGGATATGCAGCGCATGGATATTATTTGGCAACTAAAAAAGTTGCGGGCATTATATTAACCACAGGCCCAGGATTCACAAATGCCATATCAGGCATTGCAGCTTGTTATTATGACAATATTCCGCTTGTAGTATTAGTAGGTCAAGTTTCAAAATCTTTAAATAAGGCAAAAAAATTCAAAACTAAAATGGTGGGCTTCCAGGAGATTCAACATCTTAAACTAGGTGAGAGTATATCAGATAAAGTTTTTTGTATTGATTCAGGAAATAACTATAAAAAATTTGTTAAAGAACATCTTAATTCAATTACAAAGCAAGTTTCTATAATCGAAGTGTTAGATGATGTTCAACGAATGAAGGTCAATAACATTATTCAAAAAAAAGATAAGAATATAAAATCAAAAAAAATTATATTTAGTAAAAAAGATTTTTTAGAATTAAATAGTAAAGAACAATTATTATTTATTTTAGGAGCAGGTTTTTCCAGAAACGTAAAAATAAAATCTAATTTAAATTTGTTAAATAAGTTTAAAATACCTTCTGTCCTAACATGGGGTGCACAAGAAATAGCAAGAGAAGTCAAGATAAGCCATGGAATTTTTGGAGAGCACACTCCTGGAATTGGAAATCAACAGATTGAAACAAGTGAAATAATTATTTGCTTAGGAGGGTCGCTTTTACAACATCAAGTAGGGAAAAGTCATAAAAATTTTGCGCCAACTGCTAAAATTTTATTCGTTAACAATGATTTAAACGAGTGTAGAAGAGCAAAAAAACAGTTTGGAAAAAGACTTACTTTTTTTAATTGTGAGATAAATAATTTCTTAAACTCTTTCCTTAAAATCTATAAAATAAAAAAACTAAACCAAAATACCATAGACTATGAAAAGCCACTGCTGAAAAAAATAGATAAAACTCCAGTCTCAATTCTTGCAAAAATATTTAATAAAATCAATCAAAATTCATCAATTATATTTTCTGATTCGGGCGCAACATTAAGTTGGAGTTATCAAGCATCTAATATTTTAGGAAAAAAATCCTCTCCATTATTTACCTCTTTCAATCTCCATGCAATGGGCTATGCTAATTGTGCTGGCTTTGGTGCAGCTACGGAAACAAAAAAAAATATTTTTGTAGTCATAGGAGATGGAAGTATACCCATGAATAGTCAGGAACTTGCTTGGGCAAGTCGATTTCGGATTAAATTTATTGTTATTGATAATGAAGGATACGGCATAATACGACAGACTCAAAGACAGTTTTATAAAAGTTCATTTGTAGGATCCGATTTCAAAAATAAAAAATCTTCTCTGCCTAGTTTTTCTATAAAAAAAATATTTGAATCTTTTGATATACCTGCAATACAATTAAATTTATTGAAAATTGACAACAATAAAATTAATTTTTTTTTAAAACAAAAACAAACTACCGCACTAATAATTAAAATCGATTACTCAGCGGAAGTTAAAACGAAATAGAAATTAATTATTAGTTTCCAAATCTTCTCAGTTTATAGAGGTCCTGATTTTTTTTTAGTAAATTATCTAATTTTTTTGAACCCCATTCATCATTTATTAAACTAAAATTTCTACCACTTACAATTTTTTTTGACTTTAAAAAAAACCAATTAACAAATTTAATTACTTTATTTAATTTTTTTTTTTGATTTTCTTTATTATTAATTTTTTTTTTATGTAATTTTGTTTCAATATATCCCGGGCCTAGTATTCCAACATTTATTAGTTTTTCTTCAAAATCTAACAATTCAACGAATTTAATCAGTAAAATTTTTGACAAGGTGTATGCTGAATAGTTTTTAATAGCATTATTAGTGCCTCCGCCAGCAAAAAATAATATTTTTCTTTTCTTTTTATTTTTAATTAATAAATTTTTTAAAAATCTTATTTGCCCTAAACAATTGATGTAGATAGAGCTCTCCCATTTATCAATATTTGATTTTAAAATACTGCTTATAGGTTCAAGGCTTCCTGTGGCGCTAACTAAATAATCCCAATTTTTTGATTTGGATAATATTTTTTTAGCAACCATATCAACTTTTTTTTTATTTTTTAAATCTAGCTTATAGAGAACTACGCCCTTTTTTTTTAACTCGTTAATAATTTTAGTTTTATTATTATATGTTCCAATCACACTATTTTTTTTTTTTATGAAATCTAAAGCTACCGATGAACCAATTTCACTATTTACCGACAGTATAATGATTTTTTTTTCTTTCATGATTTATATTATTATATTAAATATTAATTAGACAAAATGATTTCATTTATAATTCCCTCATTTAACGAAGCTCAATTTATTGAGGCCACAATAAAAACAATAAACACTGCTGTTAGTAAAGCTGAAAATATAAATAAATATGAAATAATATTAATTAATGATGGGAGCAAAGATAATACCAAAGAAGTAGTTAAGAATTTAATGATTCAGAATGATAAAATTGTCTTTGCTAAAAATACAAAAAACTCTGGCATGGGAGCTTCAATTAAAAAAGGAATTCAATTAGCTAACTATGAAAAGTTTATGATTCTGCCGGGTGGAAACGATGTTGACTCTAACTCTATATCCACTTCTTTAAAATTTTATCATACAGCAGATTTAATAATGCAATGTCCATTGAACATCGAAGAAAGAGAAAAATTTAGAAACATAATATCAAAAATTTATTCATTAATTTATATTATTTTTTTTGATATTAATGTTTACTATATTAATGGGTGCTCAATTTTTCCTACCAAAAAAGTATTAGAGTTAAATTTAAATTCTAATAGGCATGGGATATTTGCAGAAATAGTTACAAAATTATTTAGAGAAAATATTACTTATTGTGAAGTGCCAGTTATGTATAAATGGCCACATAAATCAAGGAAGACAATAACTTTTAAAAACTTATTAGATGTAAGCTTATCTTTTTTGTCACTTTTTGTTGACCTAAAAATAAAAAAAAGAACTTCAATTAAATCACAAAGAAGAAATATTGTTTTTTAAAATTTAATTAAAGGCCTTAAGACAATACCTTTTTTGAAGTCTCGAATAGCTTTATTTATATTTTGAAATTTATATGTTGAGAAAATATCTCTTAATTTTTTGAAATTAATTTTTTTAATAATTTTTATGTATTTTGTTATATTTTTTTCTAAAGAAACATCGTTTCCTGAAAATCCATAAATCTTTTTTCCAAAAATTAAATCATAAGGATTTAATCTAATAAAGTCACCTTTTTTAGTATTACCAGCTAAAATCATTTTGCCATTGTTAGCTAAATTTTTTATAGCAGCTTCCATCATCATTTTATTACCAGACATTTCAAAATTATATTTAATTTTTTGTTTATCTATTTCTTTTTTGATAATTTTATTTTCAATTTCATTTATGTTTCCAATAAATTTACAGCCTAAATTTTTTGCTATACGTAAATTTTTTTTATTTTTATCTACTGCGTAAATATTTTTAATGCCCATGGCATTTAATGCAATGATTGACATTATGCCGACACCCCCAACTCCATAAATTCCAACATAATTATTTTTAGATATTTTTTTTAAAAAATTAAAAATAATTCCAAATCCTGTTGGGATTGCACAACCAAATAAAGCCGCAATATCCATTGGTAACCTCGAGGGAGCTTTATAAACTCTATCTTTAGAAACAATTGTTAAATTAGAAAAAGTGCTAACTAAACCTGAGTTTATTTTTTTATTTTTTCGATCCAGATAGCAAGGATTCATGGATCCTAATTCCTTTTTCTTAATCCAAGAAAGAATAACTTTTTCTCCTACTTTAAACTTATCTACATTAGAACCTAAGCTTACAATATATCCACTTGCCTCATGACCAAGTGTATGAGGAAGATATTTGTCCTTCCCTTTAGAGCCTGAAATTTCATTTATTTGTGTTCCGCAAATATAAGAATATTTTATTTTAACTAATATTTGATTTTTTTTTAAATTAGGTATTTTTAATTCTTTAATCAATAAAGGTTTTTTAGTTTTATGTAGTATAGCAAACTTTGAATAATAATAATTTTTCATATAGCTAGTTAGTTTACTTTATTATAATTTAAACTTTTATATTTTTATGGAACAGATTATTAACCTTATTATTTATTGTTTTATATATATTTTTATTCATTTAGGGCTTTATAGGCTTTTAAATATAAATGTTAATAAAATATTTACTGTAATTTTTATTTTCTTAATATCATTGTTTTTAGGCATAAAGACTAGCTCAAACGAAATAGTGTTAAATTTAATTAACTTTAATTTATTTGTAATTTGTTTTTATATATTGATGCCAGGGATTATTAATAATGGCCCTGCATTATTAATAATAGATATTTTAATGAAGGAGAATAAAAAATCTACAAAAGAAAAAATTAAACATTTATTTAAAATTAAAACAACCTCTACCGTTGTGAAGAATAGATTAAAAATTAACATTGATAGAGGTTTGATATTTAGAAAAAATAGTCAGCTATTTTTAAGCAAAAAAGGAAAGAT
>Ga0209501_10004785_pt1 | contig 12772 bp, 9 predicted proteins | sample ArcticOcean_MG_C_4_FD_187434 | JGI IMG/M metagenome (GOLD analysis project Ga0209501, IMG submission 187434) | Marine microbial communities from western Arctic Ocean - ArcticOcean_MG_CB4_134 (SPAdes) (version 2) | ecosystem: Environmental > Aquatic > Marine > Oceanic | place: Arctic Ocean...
CCCCACACATGCTCATATGTTAACCAAATAACTACAGCATTACGGACTAAATTCAAAATATAAATTGGAGGCACTGTTACCAAAAATGCATTAAAACGACGATTAAGGGGTGCCTTTGTACAAATGACACCGCCAACAAAGATTATCATACTTTGAAGTGCTGTACAAGCAAGAACTATGTTTACAGAAGGTGCAAGTGGATCTTTCCAACTACCACCTTCAATCGAGACTCGAACTTCTTCATGTTCTGAACCTGAACGATAAATCTTAGATCCTTCGCCATAATCTATCGAACCAAGTGTATTTTCAACACCGAAAATATCAAGAATCCATATTGACTGTTCAGCTACTAAATGTATTAACCAGCCTGCGAGTAAAGGCACTCTTTCTACAAAGAAATAGATACCACCTGCTACAACAGTCATAGCCGCCAACCATCGCAAAGGTTCGTAGGGTGATTTCCAGATAATACTCAAATATTCATGGTAAGCTAAATATCCGAAAAAAGGAACTGCAGCTGCACAAATTAAAGCATTAACGGGATCTTTTATGAGTATGTAATATTCTACTTGAATCCACCAAAAAAAACCTAAGGATAACCATCCTAAAATACTAAATTGATTTCCTATTTTTGTAGGAAACCGTTTTCCAAGGAATATATGATCTCTTTCAGAAAGGTAATAACCTATAGCCAATAAAAATAATGAACTAATGACAAAAACTTCTCCAAGTAATGAAAGATCGGTTGCCATTATAGTTAGGACAATGTTGTTCTAAAAAAGCCCTCTGTTTAATTTGAAAGCCACTTTCGTGCAGTGTTATATGATTCTAAATCCCCAATATCATACCAAACACCTCGAAAAGAAACCGATTTTACATCTGCCTTTTGAATATGCCAAGCTAAAAAATTACCAAGAGCATCTCGATCTCCCCCAGAATTAATATAATCTAAAAAATTAATAATTCCCTTCTCGGACAATAACCAATAAGCTGTTGCAGCTAAAGTTGACTTCGGTTTACTTGGTTTTTCATGGAAATCTGTAATACTTTCGTTGTTTGTTTCTGCAATCCCATAAAGCTTCGCCAATTCAAGATCTTCAACATCATATAATCCAATAACGTCTTTCTTAGTTTCCTGATATCTTCTAACAATTTGATTTAAATCAAAATTAGAAAGATTATCGCCACCTGCAATGAAAACTGGACCTTTGATTGAATATTCAGAAAAAAGTAAATTTAAGGCACCGAGGGCCCCTAACTTTTCTTCTTCATTATTACTAGATTCCACAAATAATTCAAGATTTAATGGACCTTCATAATTATTTATATAATTCTCAAAATTAGTTGCAAAAAAACTATTGACGGATACAATTACTCTTTCTGGATTTATTCTTTCTAAAGATTTGAGAACGTGTGTAAGCATTGGTTTGCCTGCTACATCTAATAATTGTTTAGGAGTGTTCTTAGTAAGAGGCCACATCCTTTTGGCAAATCCACCTGCCAATACTATTGAATCCATTAAAGTGTGATTTTGCCACCAGACATTAATTGTTGAAGTGCATCATCTGCAACATTATCTAATTTCTTTGGATCGTATAATTCTTTCTTTATATTTTGACGAAGATCCTTAACAACTTTCCAACGAGCTTGTCGTTCATCACTTTCACTGTTACGATGTGTACGCAATGTTTCAAGCATTTCCATAGCTTTAGCATGTTGATTATCAGCTTTCTTTCGACAGTCTACAAATTCTTTATGCTTTTTATCAGATTCAGTTGAAAGATGAGAAGCTTCCTTCATTAATACAGTAACTTTCTTATAAATTTTCTTATTCTGTCTAGCCATGTTTACGACAGACTTGTGCTCTTCGTCAGCTCTAGAAAATTCTGAATCTATGGTCGTATCTAGCTCAGATACCTCTACATCAATATGTTCTTGAGTGGATAATACTACTTCTTGATCACCTAAACTTCTTCTCAAAATGGCTAACTTCTCCATTATTTCTCTTTCTTTGGAAATAGGCATCTCCGTAGTTTCTCTTCGCTTTTCTAAATTAAGAATTTCAGAATGTAAAGCTTGAACTGTATCTTTTAGTGATTTATCACCTCTTTTACCTTTCCTTTTTTCTTGCTTAAGTTCAATTAGTTGCTTAGCTTTTTCTTGAGCACTATTGCGTAAATTTTGATGTTTTACCTTAATAGTAGTATTTGCTTTCATTTCATCACGATGGGCCATAATTTCTTCCATGACCTTATTACGTTGATCATGCAACGAATTTCTTTCGTCTCTTAATGCTCGAGCTTCTTCATTGAGAGTATTTCGCTTACCTACGCAATTTTGGAAACGCTCTTCAGCTAACTTAATTTCCGATTTTGGCTTTCCCTGAGTTCTAGATTTTTTTTGAGCCATCCTTAATTTATTATTGTATGTTTCTCATACCTCGAGATAATGTCAGTTTTAAGGTTCAGATATAAAGTTGACTATTGAAGCTAATAAGCAAATGGATTTAATATAGAATATATAGATTTATCAACGGGACCTACTTCAAGTTGCATTGGCTCTTCTGTAAATGACTCTACTACTTCCATGTATCTAGCTGCAGCTTCAACTCTGAGCTTATCTGTTAATTTAGGTGGTTTCCCATCTCCTGTAAATCCTCTTTCGGCTAACCAAGTTCTTACATATTCTTTATCTAATTTTCGTGGTTCTTCACCTTTTTCAAACCGCTTTTCGTAATCATCAGCCATCCAATAACGGCTTGAATCTGGAGTGTTGACTTCGTCCATTAACATTATTTTCCCTTTGGAAATACCAAATTCATATTTAGTATCAACAAAAATTAAGCCTTTATCAGCAGCTCTAGAAACGCCTCTTTCATATAATCGCATTGAAATTCTAGATAATTCTTTGAATAAAGCGGGATCAATTACTCCTCTTTTATACAACTCAGATGGTGTTACTGATTCATCATGTTCGCCTTGAACGGCTTTAGTTGATGGAGTTATGATTGGTTCTAGTAATTTTTCATTCTTTCGCATACCATTTGGTAACTCATTACCGCAAAAATTACGATCGCCTTTTTCATATGCAGTCCAAGCTGAGGTTGAGGTAACGCCTGTAATATATCCACGGACGACCATTTCAACCTGTATCGGATCACATCGTCGGACAGTCCACACGTTAGGATGAGGGCGCCTCATTACGTGGTTAGCAACAATATCTGCAGTTTCTCCAAACCACCAATCTGCCAATTCAACTAAAGCTTGACCTTTGAAAGGAACGGTTCCTAGGACTTTATCAAATGCCGATATCCTATCTGTAGTTACCATCGTTATGGTATCTTCATTAACGTAATTATCTCTTACTTTTCCTCTATAAAGTTCCCCTTGATCATCAAAATTGGTGCCTTCTAGAGTATATTTCAACTGTTGTTTTAACAAGTCACGGTCCATGTATAATTGGCTTATTACACAAGGGATAAAAGAACCACTCCCATACCACATTTGCTATATGCTTAGTAAAACATTAAAAAATAATGCTGAAAGTCTTTTGAAACCTATGGCTGTAATTGTAGGTAAATTGGGAATTAAACCAAATCATATTACTGTAATGGGACTTCTCCTAACCTTTTGGGCTGCATGGTTTATCTATAACAAAGAAATATACTTTGCTTTTCTTATTGGACTTCTTGCTTCTCTATTTGATGGAGCTGATGGGTTAGTTGCTAGAGCTACTGGAACTTCTTCAAAAAAAGGTGGATATCTTGATGCCGTTCTTGACAGATATGCAGATTGCCTAGCTTTTGGGGCACTGATATTAGGAGGATGGATGAAACCAATAAATGGAATTAATTTTATCTCGGGTGAAATGTGGGCAATAGCTGCTTTGGTTGGAGCTTTTCAAACCTCTTATGCGCGTGCAGCTGCAGAAAGATTAGGTATTTCACAAGAAGGAATTGGAATTATTGAAAGGCCTGAAAGATTATTTATTTTTGGAATCGGACTTTTAATTGGGGAATTAATGAATAATGTTGAAATCGTTATCACTGTTGTTGTTGCATTCTTAGCCATATTGGGTAATCTAACTGTGATTCAAAGAATGGCACATTTTTGGAGAGAAGCTAAGGATGAATAAATCTAAAGATTTAATTAATGAAAGTATTGTTTCATTCTTCTTTTTGGGAAGATCGCCAGTTGCTCCTGGGACTTTTGGAACTTTGGGATCGCTCACGTTAGCATATTTCGTTGTGCAGAATATAGAAGCATATACTGGATATCTCTTACTGAGTATCGGATTAATTTTGTATTATATTGGATTACAAGTTGCTCCATGGTGTGAAGAAAAATATGGAAAAGATCCGGGTATTTATGTACTTGATGAAGTTATTGGTTATTTGATTCCAATAAGCTTTCTAATAATTCTCAATAATGAAATTACACAACAAATCTGGATTTTATCATTCATTGCCTTTAGAGTATTTGATGTTTTGAAAATATGGCCTGCAAAAGATTTAGAAATGATTGAAGGCGGCCATGGAATTCTGCTAGATGACGTCGCTGCTGGATTTCAAACTTTAATTTTAATTTTACTATGTTTGCAATTCAATTTCATTTAAAATAAACTGCCGTTTAATTTTTATTCCCGTCTTAAACTGTTAGTTTAGAGTTTATGAGTACTGAAATCGAAATAAGAGTTGGTCTAAAAACGGGAATGGCAGATCCTGAAGGTGCTAACGTACAAAAAGCGCTTAACCTTTTGGGGTTTGATAGTATAAATAGAGTAGAATCTGCAAAATGTTATCGTATTATTATTGATAAAGATGAAAGTATTGCACTTAAACTAGCTGAAAAAATGTGCCAACGGCTATTAGCAAATCCAGTAGTTCATAATTATACAATAACGGTGGCAGATTAATGCTTGAACTGGTACCCAAAACTAATAATGTATTTTACGTTGATTTAAATGGAGATTTAACTGAAATTGTTGATAAATTAGGGCTTGGACTTTTGCCTGACGAAATCTTAAAAGTAAAAGAATTTTTCAAAGAACAAGGAAGAAAACCAACCGATGTTGAACTACAAGCTATTGACCAGGCTTGGTCTGAACATTGTTGCTATAAATCTTCAAAGCCTGTTTTAGAAGAAACGGTCTTTGGATTAGAAACAACTAAAAAAGTAATTGCTAGGGAAGATGCCGGCATCATGGAATTTGACGATGAACATTACTATGCCGTGGGACTTGAATCGCATAACCATCCTTCTGCATTAGATCCCTATGGAGGGGCTGCAACAGGCATAGGCGGAATCTTACGCGATGTTGTATGTATGGGTGCACAACCCATAGCTTTAGTTGACCCTTTGTTTTTTGGAGATTTGGATACGCCTCAGGAAACTTTAGCAGACGGTGTAAAACATCCTAGGTATTTGATGGGAGGTGTAGTTGCAGGAATACGTGATTACGGCAATCGAGTTGGAGTACCTACTGTGGCCGGCCAAGTATCTTTCCACCCCAAATATACCGGCAATCCTCTGGTAAATGTAGGATGTATTGGATTAGTTCGTAAAGATTTAATGATACATAGTAAAGCCGGAGGTGTTGGAGACATCTATATTCTGGCAGGTGGAAGAACTGGTCGTGATGGAATTCATGGCGTAACATTTGCATCTAGAGATTTAGATGCCGGATCTGGAGAGGATCTTGGAGCTGTTCAACTAGGTGATCCGATAACTAAAGAGCCGCTAATGCATTTATGTTTAGAATTAAATGAAATGAAGCTTTTGACAGGCATGAAAGATTTGGGAGGAGGGGGCCTTTCTTGTGTTGTAGGGGAATTAGCCCTGGATGCTGGATTTGGAGCTAGAGTTGATCTTGAAAAAGTTCTATTGAAAGTAGACAATATGCCGCCTTGGGAAATTTGGGTATCTGAATCTCAAGAAAGGATGATGTTTACTGTCGAACCTGAAAATGTAGCGAAGGTACTAACAATATGTAAAGCATGGGATGTTGAAGCTGTAACCATTGGAGAAGTAATATTAGAAAAAACTAATATTGTACATTACAATGGCGTGGAAATTTTAAACCTAGATTTAGACTTTACAACCGGAGGACCTGTCTATAAGAGACCCTATAATCTACCTGAATATGATACTGATAAAAGAAAAATACAACCCGTATATCCTACTAATTTTAATGATACTATTAATGAATTAATTGGAAAGCCCGAAGTTGCTTCAAAAGACTGGGTAATTCGGCAATATGATCACGAAGTACGTGGAAAGACGGTACTAAAACCAATTCAAGGACCGATTGGAAAGGATGTACCTGGCGACTCTTCTGTGCTTAAACCAGTTGATAATTCTTGGAAAGGACTCGCCTTGACTTCGGATGTTAATCCATACTTAATGGAAGCAAATCCATACCACGGAACTATGAGTGCTGTAGAAGAAGTGTGTAGAAATTTAGCGTCAGTCGGGGCCAGAATAGATTCTCTAGCTGATTGTTTATGTTTTGGAAATCCGCGTAAACCAGACATTATGGGTCAATTCAAAGCCAGTTGTGAAGCTTTGAAAGATGCCGCTATTGCTGTTGATGTCCCATACGTTTCAGGCAATGTAAGTTTATACAATGAAACGGCAGAGGGTGCCATACCTCCAACACCTGTTTTGATGGGTATTGGATTAGTAAAAGATATTCGAAAATGTACTACTAGCGATATGAAAGAAAAAGGAAGCATATGGCTTGTAGGTGAAACTAAAGAAGAGATGGGTGCAAGCTTATATTATCGGAATTTAGAACTTGAAAGTGCAAATGTACCTACAACAAATTTTGAAAAATTTATGCCTCGAATGGAGCAATTAATTCAAGCCATTGAGAATGGTGAAGTTGTTGCCTGTCATGATATTTCAACTGGTGGACTAGCAATTTCGGTAATTGAAATGTGTATGAGTGGAATAGGTGCGAATATTGAGCTCAGGAGTGAGTTAAGGGCAGATATTGAATTATTTAGTGAATCGAACGGCCGATGGGTTGTTCAGATTGCTCCAGGTTGTGAAGAAAAATTTGCTAATCGTTTTGATTTTGCAACGCAAATTGGAAATGTCAGTGATAACATTACATTTACGAAAAATGATGAAATCCTTTCTAAACTAGATATCGATAAAACCAGAAAAACTTGGACTGAACCTATATGGAATCGATTGGCGTAACCTTTTATCCCACTTCTAAGATGAAATAATAAGATGTCAATTGAAGCGATACTAATTCTATTAATTTTCATAATTGCTTTTGCCTTAATTTTAGGAGAAGTTGTTGACAGGGTTTTAGCAGCATGGGGAGGTGCCGTCGGCATGCTTCTAGTTGGAACCTATTACCAGGCTCTTACCTGGTGTACCGGAGGAGGACACGGTGGCGGCGGTTGTGAAAACAACCTTTTCGAAGCAATTGATTTCAATGTAATTGGCCTATTATTAGGGATGATGATTTTTGCCGGAATGCTAGAAATTAGTGGATTTTTTGAATTTATAGCAATCAAAGCTACTAAATTATCTAAAGGAGATCCATGGCTTTTAGTTGTTTATCTAGGTACATTTACTACTATTATTTCAGTTTTTATTGATAATGTAACTGCATTAATTCTAATTGCTCCAGTTACTTTGAAAATATGCTCGAAAATAGAGATTAGTCCAATACCACCTCTAATTGCTCTCGCTATATTCTCTAATACTGGAGGTGTTGCAACTTTAGTTGGAGATCCTCCTAATGTTCTAATTGCATCTTACACTAGTGAACGAGGTTTAGGATTTAGTTTTATTAGTTTTATCGAACATCTTACTCCTTTAGCAATTATTGCATGGGGTGCAACCCTAGGGTACATGAGATACCACTATACTGAGTGGAGAGAAAAAACACCAAAGAATGTAGAAGAAATAATGGCAGAAGATGAGTGGGCTGCTGTAAGTAATGATATTTTAATGTATAGAACCTTAGGCGCCTTGGCTGTAACTGTTATCATGTTTGCTGCCGTTGAAATTATACACTTAGATTTAGAAATTTCAGCAGTATCTTTGGGTGGCGCTGGTATTGCAATGTCCATCAGTATGATTGGCGTTACTGAAGATAAACGTCTTGATATTCATGAAGTAATACATAAAGTCGAATGGGCTGCGCTTCTATTCTTTGCCGGACTCTTTGTTATGGTAGGAGGTCTAGAAGCAATGGGCCATCTAGAATCAGTGGCTAACTGGATTTTCAATAATTTTGGCCCTGGAGGAAGTGTATCACAAGATGAAGTTGTATTGGTAATTGTTCTTATCTGGGTTTCGGCTATTTCATCTGCTGTTGTGGACAATATACCATTTTGCGCAGCTATGCTACCAGTAATCAATCAATTGGGAGAACTTAGTGAAGAAGTTAATGTCATTCCTCTCTATTGGGCTTTAGCTATTGGTTGTGGATTTGGTGGAAATGCAACACCAATCGGCTCCAGTGCTAATGTCATGACAATTTCGATTAGCGAAAGAGGTGGACATAAGATTTCAACTAAGGAATGGTTGAGTGTTGGAGTTCCTGTAATGTTAATCACATGTACTATTGCATCTATTGTAGTGGCTCTATTCTATGGACACTTTGAAACTGCTTAATCCATAAAATTAGTACCACATTCAGAACATACACCCATTGGAGTAATTGGTGTTTTACAATCTGGACACTCTTGTGCTTCCCAAAATGTTTCAATCCAGGCATCTAATAACTCAGGCTCATCGGCAGTTTGCATCATCTCTAATTCATAATAGCCTTTTTTTGTGATACTTGAAACTTTACGGAATTTATCAATATCTAAATTCAACTTAATTTCAACCGAAGTATCTTTAGATGTATAATATGGAGCTACAAAGACCCCGATAACAAATGAAGCCATGTGTGTCGTATGTCCAATTCCATCTTCAGTTCCCATTCCAACATAAAAAGTTTCCATGGCCACAAAAACTAATGTCGCAAGGAATACTGGTACTCTATGCATAAAAATAGGACCTAGAAGCATCGGAATCTCATCTCTAGGGTAGAGTAAGGCAAAACCACCCATGATGCCGAAAACAGCCCCTGAGGCACCTATATTGATGGTTTCCAAGCCGCTTTGATTCCAAACTGAAATCGAACCTGTAATTAATGAACCAAGAATACCACTTACTACATATATTCTTAAAAAAGAACGTGAACCAATACGATCTTCGAAAGGAACTCCCAATAAAATCAGGATAAGCATATTCAATAGCAAATGCATTGGACCTGCATGCATAAACATTGCACTCACTAATGTAAGTAATTCTATGCCCGGTGATTCTAAGTAAGCAGACTTGAACCCTAAACTAACAAAAGCATCGACAGCCATACTTGTAGTTGGTTTTAATAACAAAAGAATCCACCATGTGGCAAAAATACCAAAGTTGATGAAGACTAATGATTGTGAAACCATGAACTGATTGCGTTTGCAATAGTAGGACACTCCAATCCCGACTAAGACTAGAATCAGAATCCCCCAATAAGAAATTGGTTCTGACATATTACCTAGCTAATCCCTTATCGAATTAAAGCTGACGCTAATACTTTCCGTGATCGGATTAAGAGAGACTCAAAGCCTCTCTTATCCTTCATTGACTTATTTCGTCTATTCTTCTTCTCTACGTAGAGATGCACCGATTGCTGCAACCATTGCTGCTACAGCCAAACCAATGATTCCTACTGCGAAAGATGGAGTAGATGCCTTGTTCTTGACGACGTTAATTTGACCAACTGCATCATTATCATCTTTTTGGTTAAGGTACTCGTCTTGAGCCTTAATTCCGGCAAGCGTGTCTTCTTCTTCCGCTAGAGGATTGATTTCTGCATACATTTCAACGGTATCATAGTCTGAAACTGTTGTTCCTGGGATGAATACATCGTCCCAAGTTGCTGTTGCAAATTCCCAAGTCTTATAGACGCCATCAGCTTCCAATACTGGCTTAGGAGCCATTACATCGATAGTTGTTGAAGCTACACGAGTCATACGATGAGTTCCTGTTGGAGTAGAGTATGCATCACCTGTAGGATCCATTACATAGAAGACAACCAATACATCAGATGCGTAGTTACCTTCATTCCATGCTTTGACTGTGATTTCTAAGGACTGCCCTTCGATTACACTTGCGCGGTCAAAGGTCATTTCACCAAGCACAAACTGTGAAGGTTTAATGAATAATGTTGCAGCTATAGGTTCTCTTAGAGATCCATCATCACCATACTGTCCATTGATTACAACATCGAACTTGCGGTTACCTGCTGGTTCACCAGATTCAGAATTATAATCTGGAGCTACGAAACGGACTGTGACCATTGCTTCATCATCAGGATCCATGTCAAATGCATGAGTCCAAGTTCCATCTTCATTTTGTGATTTAGTAATAACATCAAATGCTACACCATTCATCATAATATTGATGTCTATCTCGAAAGCTGGACCATCATATGCTTTACCTTGAGCATTCAAATCTGGAGTCATACTGAATGAACTAGATACAGTTCCTATGTTCTTAACAAAGTAATCTATCTCAACTGCCAAACTTGGGAATATATCATAAGTTAACGGCCAATCAGCATCCTTTGTCAAAAAGAATCCAGTGTCAAGTGTTCGAATCAATTGAACTCCACCAATGTCTGCTGTACCTTCAACTCCGCGAGCACGGAAAACGAAAGAATATGCATTATCATCGGATGGGTCATACGCAAGACTATTGTATCCTAGTTTCTTTGAATCTAAGGATATGTAGTATGGGTTCCAACCATTGGATGAATAAGCTAATGAATCACCAACATCGCTGTGGTCAGTTCCATCAATTATTTTGAATCCGTTAGCAGACCAAAGACCTAATGAATCTGAATCATCTAACGATGATCCCTTCTTTTGTGCATATACGCTAATTGAACTGTCTTCTGACATATCAAAATTAGCCCAGAACACTAAGAATGATTCTTCAGACCATACTTCTACATAGTTTGTTCTAACCATCTCATCTGCATCTTGACTGGAAACTACAGTAATTGAGCCTTTCATCATTGGATGAAATTTACAATAATAACTGAAAGCACCAACTTCATTGAAAGTCATTTCAAAACTTTCACCTGCAGCAATATCGAAAGAATCGAATTGTGAGTCCTCGTCGGTTACTGTATGAGTTACTGTATCAGCATTAGTCCACTTGACTGTGGTTCCAAGCTGAACTGTTGGATCAGATGGTGTATATCCTACACCTGCTCCATCAATGCTTATATCCAAAGTATCAGTTGCAATACCTGTTTGATCCCATAAAACGCTCATTGCGCCATCTCCGACATCGGAAGGTTCACTAACGGTAGCTGCCCAGTTTTCACCACCGGTTAGAACTGGATCGCCCATTGCTGCGCTCTTTCCTACTATCAACATGTGGCTTGCAACATTATTTGCCGCAAATAAATCAGCTAAATCAATTCCGTCTGAATCTGTTACTTTAACACCTGCGGTGTAAACACCTGCTGTGTCCATACCAGGATAAGTAAAGGTCATTACTGGAGAAGCTTCTCCGGCGTGTGTTACACTGCCTTCATAGTAAGCCATAGCCAAAGTACCTAGTGTCTGTTGTGAAGACCAAACTTCATTTCCTTCAATGTCATCAACAAATGCATATGCGTAAGCTGAAGATACTGCTCCTGAAGGTCCTAAATCCCCTGCACCTTGATTCTTGAAGGAGGTTGAGAATGTTGATTCTTCACCTACTTCTAAGGTATAAGGAGTTGAGTCAGAAGTCATAGCAAGGTCGAAACCAAGGCCATAAATTCCTACATCATCTATTTCCCAAGATGAAGCCCAGTTAGGGAATGCTCCACCTAATCGGAATCGGATTTGAAGATTATCGAATCCAGTTCCGGTGTATGCATCTAACCTACACTCAGTTGTTACAAAAGAACCACCAGAATCCATTACGAAACCCTCCATGTTTGCTAGAGGATTTCCATAATATGCGTAGTTGTAAATAGTTCCGCCATACAATTCACCACCAGTTGGATTTAATCCAGACCAAGATTCTCCGGCATCTGTACTAATCTCAATTCTTCCACCATCATAGTAATAGTTAGCCCAACTATACTCGTATCCAAAAAATGAATACTTATGACTGAATACTAATTTAGCTGAAGTAGCTTTGGAAAGATCGAAGACTGGTGAAACTAAACTTGAGTCATCACCATTGTAGGGCGATCCATATGAATCCGTTCCAGCATCCCAAGTTGGTGATGTACTAGCTCCAGTTGTTGCTGAAGGTCTAAACAAGAAACTATCATCAGGTCCGCCATCTCTCTTAGCACTCCAACCAGATGAATACATCACTCTACTCTCATCATCAGGTTTCTTCTGAGTTGTTGTATCATCTGCAGTAGTTCCTGCAACTAAAAACATTGTCTCTCTAGCTAACCCTAATGAATTATCACCTTCAAACTCATCGATACCAGATCCATGGTCTCCAATCCAGGCCTCAAAGATAATTTTGTATTGTCCTGGAACTTGGAAGTAATAATCAAGACCTACAATTTGGGAAGTTCCACTCATGAATTCACCAAGCGGTCCATCACCTGAGATTTCCCAAGTCTGCTCTGCTGCTACAGTACCCATTCCGGTTCCTGTGAAACTCAATGAATCAATGTGCCAGTGTTCTCCATCTCCAGGCCATTGATAACTGTACATACCTGTAACGAATTTGAGTTTAAC
>Ga0209501_10004793_pt1 | contig 12759 bp, 15 predicted proteins | sample ArcticOcean_MG_C_4_FD_187434 | JGI IMG/M metagenome (GOLD analysis project Ga0209501, IMG submission 187434) | Marine microbial communities from western Arctic Ocean - ArcticOcean_MG_CB4_134 (SPAdes) (version 2) | ecosystem: Environmental > Aquatic > Marine > Oceanic | place: Arctic Ocean...
CAACTTGGATTTATCAGGAAACCGCAAAGTCGCTAAATCTTCCGTTTGAAGAAATTCAGACACTTGAAGATTTGAAAGAAGTGTTCCGGAGTATTATGATTCTGAAAGACGGGCTTCGGCGACCCGTTGTGGGCCGGTCCCGGGTTGAATCTCTCGGGAATTGAGCTTTTGGGGCCTGTCCCACCGAACGCTGCGTTACAAGGCCCTTCCACGACTGTTGAAACCTCTCTGTATCTGCAGACAGGTCCGTAATGTACGCAGGACTCCGTGCCGCGCTCAAAAGCACTCGAGCGCGGGAGGGTGGGATACCAGGGAACTTCAGGGGATTGGAAGTTAGTATCGCCGAAGTCGCAGAATGAGGGAACGGGATCGGTTGGCATCAGGGGTGGCGCACGCGAGGTCTGTTCCCCTATGTGTTCAAGGATTTTCGCGACCTCAAGCGAATCGGTGATGAAGGCGATGATCCGCATTGGCTCCCCGCACTCGCTGTTGGTCAGGGGATCGGGTTCGTGGATTTTTCCGAATCCATTTAGCCCAGCTTGAATGCCGGGACGTTCCGGGAGTCACTGGTACAGCCACCACCACGATCTTCTCGCGGGCCATGAGCCAAGGGATGAGGACCTGCTCGAATCTATAAAAATAGGACTGACAGAGGAGGCGGGCCTTATTTGGTCTGTGGTTGAGAGCATCCCTGTGCATACATCTATTAAGCTAGCTACCGCAGAAGCCGCGCAATACATTGATGCCTACAAAGAAACAATTCGAACACTTGCCAAGGTGCGCATTATCGGCTATCCCTTCTTAGGTGCAACATGTCTTTTCAAGACATCCTTGAGGTGGTTTGTAAAAAACTCATCTACTCCTTTGGAATTTAGATGATCAGTATCGTAAAAAAACTCCTTCTCGTTGTTTATGAGGGAAAAATCATAGAAAGGTATCTTCTCCTCCATTAACACCTTCTGGATTTTTCTGTTAAACTCATTTTCCTGAGGAATCATCTCATAAATGTGCGTTGGTATGGGGGTTTTGATTACTATCACCCCAATATTATTCATCTTAATGGTTTCAATCCAATCCATAAATGTCGCCATGTACGTACCAAAAAGAGCATCGCTTTTCTCGCTTCCGTAAAGATATTTAATTCGCTGTCTGTCTCTGGGCTTAAAAAAACGGTATTTTGTACCAAATTTTTTTTCTCCGTCAAATATTTCTGGTTCAAGGCGCGAATGGTTGTTGATTTTAGAAAAACCTGTGATGTAATCAAGCGGCACCTTTTTGTTTATTCCTTTTTCAAAGGAATAATCCAGAAGCATCCTAGCCAGGGTGAGATCGAAAGGAGCCCATTGCAATAATTTCACATCTTCTAATCGTTCTTCGTTCCATTTTTTTGAAGAAAGTGCGAAAGTATCTAACACATAGAGTACATTTTTTGTCTGGTGGTATTTCAGGAAATATTCAAAGACAAGAATGTTGGGGATGATTCCGTGGCCCGAGCCCGCAAGATTGATGATCCTGGTTCCCGTCAACCCTTCAAGAGTGGCATTCATATCCTCGAAACCGAAGGGCAGCGCATGGGACGCGCCAAGGATAACATAATCAAAGGCGCTTTGTTTCGTTGTCTTGACTTTGTGAAACGAGTTAAGGCGGCCATTCTTGTAAGCCAGCATATCCGCCGTATAGTAAACGCCTCCGTATAAAATAAGACCGATCACGATAAACAACACGCATCTTTGTATATGAGTTTTCAATTTTTCCACCTGCCAGTTGTAAAAGAGTTAAAACTGCATGTAAATGAATTCGGTCGCCTGCCACTGTCCCAGCAGGAGCATGGAAAAGATCAGCGCATAGTACACTGTCCACCGCACCAGTTTTGGCGCCGCGTTCAGCCATTCCCACACTGATCTGCGCTCGTCCAGAATCTCCACCGCAATCAAGAAAACGATAAGCGCCAACGCCGTCAAGTGCTCCTGGGTGAATGGATACCGTGGGAGATATTGGGGCAGGCTTCCCAGGCTCAGCGAGATGCGTTTGATTATGATCCAGGCCTCTTCGGTGGAATTCGCCCTGAAGAATATCCAGGAAAAGGTGATCAGGTGAAAGGTAAACAGAACACGGCAGACGTGCCAGGCGCCACTGTCTCGGATCATCGGCCAACGGTCTCCGGCTTTACGCCACAAACCGGCGGTACCGACCCCGACCCATTGGTAAAGACCATTCAACGCCCCCCACACCAGAAATGACCAGCCGACACCATAGCCGAGCCCGCCGTGCCAGAGGCCGCTCACGACGAAAACGGTCATCAGATTGAAATATTGCCTCGTCCGGCCGGCCCTGCTCCCCCCCAGTGGAAAGTAAAGATAGTCCCGAAACCAACTGCCCAGAGAAATATGCCACCGTCTGCTCCAGAATTCGGCCGTCGAAACGGCCAGGTAGGATCTCCTAAAATTCTCCTTAAGATCGATACCGAACAACTTCGAAACGCCTAAGGCGATATCGGTGTATCCGGAAAAATCGCAATATATCTGAAAGGCAAAGAAATAAGCACCCATGATAAGGGCGATGGGGGGTGTGTACAGTGGATTGGAGAAGGACTTGTCCACCAGGTCCACCAGATTATCCGCAATGACAACCTTCTTAAACATGCCCCACAAGATCAGCTGGAGTCCTTGGGTGATCTTATGCTCTTCGAACCGAACCGTCCTTGCTATTTGGGGCAGAAAGTAACGCGCCCTTTCGATCGGTCCGGCGAACAACTTGGGGAAAAATGCCACATACACTGCGAATTTGCCGGGATGACGGGCAAGATCCATTCTGCCGGCATATAGGTCAACCAGATAGGTCACCACTGAAAAAGTGAAGAAAGACAATCCGACCGGGTTTGAAAGGTCAAGCCGGGGAAGAAAAGGTTCCACTGTGGTAGTCCCGGATTTGATCAGGAGAGGATCGAGTTGCCCCGCCAGAAAATCGTAATACTTAACGAAGACCAAAATGCCAAGGTTGATGAAGAGCCCTACGATAAGGAACCCGGTTTTGGTCGTCTTTTTCCCGGCCCGGGCGATCCCCAGACCGCAGAGGTAGGCGGAAATGGTAGCAACGATTAGATATATGGCATTTATCGGCTCCCAGGAGATATAGAAATAATAACTCGCCACGAGAAGCCAAAACCATCGGTATCTACTTGGTAGGACATAAAAGAAGATAAGAACAATCCCAAGGAATAAAAAGAAATTTAAGGAATTAAACAGCATGGCCGCCTGCTCCGGAATATCATCCCAAATCCTGAGTCTTTAATATGATTACCTAAATTGAGCAATTAAAAACAGAAAAGATCCCAAACTTTAGAATAAAGTGTTATATTTCAGTGTGTAATGCCTAAATTACCACAAAATGTGACCCCACCCGACAGTAGAGAGCTTTATGGGAAATAATAACAGATTCCATGTTAAAAACAAGCAGAGTTTCTGTAACTTTTGAATCAACTGATGAACGTATAACCGGTTGTGCTGGATTGGCCCTGTTTTCCCGGTATCTACGCAGTAATCAACTCATGACGATCGTTGAACTAAAGTTCGATTCGATGCGAAAAAATAAAAAAGGCATTCCAGTTACTGATCTTTTTATCCAGTTGCTCTGTTTTTTTATGGACGGCATCAGCCGTCATATCTCCTTGTTTGATCATCTCAAACGTGATGAGAGTTATGCCGCACTGCTCACAACCAAAGAGGAATGCCTTGCTTCATCGCACCCGGTGAAAAGATTTTTTGGGTGGTTCTCTTTTGTGCGAGATTATTTGTTTCGTTGTCTGCTGCAAAGGCTTTTCATCTGGAGACGCAGGAAGACACGTCCCAATGTCATTGAGCTTGGTATCGATACGATGGTACTTGAAAATGATGATGCACGGAAACGCCAGGGCGTTCAGCCGACTTACAAGAAGGTCAAGGGGGGTCCACCCCATGCAGATGAACTAGGTACCTATATGGTTGATGCGGTATTTCGGGGAGCATACACTCCAATCACGGGGATACGGTGGAGAAGATGCTGGTTCACATCCGAGATAAAATCTGCCGAGAATACTGCGATGATGTGCCGGTCGTGGTGCGCATGGATGCCGCCTTTTTTGACGAGGGAATCTTTAAGCACTGTAAGCAGCTGAACAACGGTTACTTGAGTGCGGGTAAGTTGTATGCCAATGTCAGGAAAAGTGCGGAAAATGCCACTAACTGGCGGACCTTCACTTCAACGGGCAGCAGGGATGTCTGGGAGTACACAGAGTTTATGAGTCAGCAGGGAACCTGGGAGAAGGCCCTCCGTACAATTTACAGCCGCTTGATTGTAGTTGATACCCAACTGAGTTTGCCTGGTATGGGTCATGACAGCGAAATCATCACAAACATCGGCATGGGAAGTGTTGTTGATGACCTACTACGTCAAGCCGGTGAAGAACACCAGATCCGGGCTCATAGCATTCTGTCGTGGTATCCACCGGCGGGGTAATGATGAACTGGCAAACCAGGCGCTAAAAAACTTTGGCCATGAACAACTGCCGTTCAAGGATTTCAATGCCAATGCCGCATGGTACTATCTGATGCTGCTCGGCAATAACCTGTTCGAAGCCTTCAAGGAAGATGTCAGCGCGCCTGTAATTACGGTGACGGTGTATGCCGATACCTTCTGGCGTCAGTTTCTTGATACCGCGGGCAAACTGACCCGGCATGCAGGCAAACTGATCATGAAAGTTCCCAAAGCCTCCTTCGAGCGTCTGCGGTTAGACCGACTATTTGCTTCATGCAGGCAGGCATTGGCGACGATCTGATAAACTGGTTTCAGTTCAGTATAAAAGCATGTAGGTTTGAGTGGATTAGTCTGTCCACGAGATGATAAATTAAGACTTTCCGGATCTGAAATAGGCATTCTGATGGCCATTTTGACTCATACATCCATGAGTTTGATGATCAAATTCTGATTCCGGAAAGTTTCATTCATACCTTGAAAATATAATCGTAATGTTCCGTTTCTTTTTTAAGAATAGCTCAATTTAGGGATTAATAGTTTCTGAGTAGAGCCTCCGGAATTTTTTCTCTTGGAACAGGCATATTGATCGAAAGGTAGGTGGCTAGGGCTTGACTCCTCTGTTCAGTCAAAATCTCGCTATGAATGTACCAAGCCAAAATATTCTTGTCCTGTAACACCACCTGTCCGAGGTTGTGGCAATTCTGACAATCTTCCAGTACAACCAGCCACCCTTCTTAGGGCAGAACATCGCAGGTGATCTCGTTGACATCCAGCGGCAGTTCGTCTTTCGGAACTGGCATCCTCTGCGCCAAGTGTACCGCCAGGGTTTTCACCTTTTAAAGTTAGCTTGCCGTCAGCGAAAAGTCTTGCCATACCTCCTCGGATCTTTTGGCGGTCACGAGGGTCAAATACATCATTTCAGTTCAGTGAGTTCAATATCTAACATTCGCCTTCAGCGTCCATTCGAATTCCTCTTGAACGGAGTCAACCCTTTCGGGAAGGTAAATAATACCATCAAAACAACCATCAAATATATCTTTTTCATTGCGGATCACCTTCCCCTTTGGGCCACTGAAAGATATTTATCGATAATGCATACTGACGATTCCACCTTTTTGGATAGTTATCCGGGATCGTTGAGGAAATCGATCCAGCCCAATGGCTGGTAAGGATTGTTACAGGCTAAATGAAACAGCAATGGCAGGGAATCAGGTGCTTCAGAACCAGCAGGGCTTCCCACTCCGAACCGTCATTCAGTATCATTGTCGTTAATACGACGTAAATGATTCTAGGAGGGCCTCCGGAATGGCTTCTTCTGAAACAGGCATATTGATCGAAAGGTAGGTAACAATTAATTGACTATCCTTTTCATCCAATTCAATTTCGCTATGGGAACGCGCCCCAATTTGGATATACCAAGCCGTAAGATCTTTTTCCTGTAACACCACCTGTCCGAGGCCGTGGCAATTCTGACATACTTTGAGCACAACCATCTGCCCATCGTAGGGCAGAACATCGCAGGTTAACTCCTTGACATTCGGCGGTAGTTTATTTTTCGGAACCGGCATTTGCAGGGCCAGATAAGTTGCAAGTGTTTTCACCTGTTTTTCGGTAAGCTCTGAGTCGGCAAAAAACTTTTCCCATTCCTCCTCGGTTTTATTGGTCGTCGCAAGGGTCAATAAATCACTTCTGTTCAGTGACGTTAAAATCTGACAGCCCCCTTCCGGCATCCATTCGTATCCCTCAAATCCCTCAAATCCCTCTGCCAGTCCTCCTGCAAGGAAAAGAAATACTGCTAATATAACAATCAAATTTATCTTTTTCATAACGGTTATTCTTCCTTCTCTTGGATCGTCAAAAATCGATTTACGGACAACATTGATAATTCTCAAAAATTGATCCAAGTAATTTGCTAATCGGAATAAGGCCTTGGCCTGGATATAAAAAGAATCGATTATGAGGAATAATGAAGCGCAGAAGAATTATAACACGGCAGAGTTAACCCCCCGAGGTTCGGATATAGTCGGGCAAGCCACGGATCAGAATTACATCTCCCTGTCCGCTGATATCGCAGTGGCATCAATTGGATGGTTCAAGGGTGCGGAGGTTCCCATTGGCTCTTCGGAATAGACTCATCCGGGACAGGATTATTAATCCAAAGGTAATAGGCCATTGCTTCCTGCTCTTTTGCAGTGGCTTCAGTATCTTGCCCCAGGGCTGGCCCGGCAAAGAGGTTCAACCATCCCACCACCGTTGCTTCTGATTGAACCGGTGTTTTGAGTCCGTGACAGTCCTGACAGAATTTAATGACCAATTGATGTGAATCAAGGTGAAGATGGGAGCAGGTGATCTCCTTTGGATTCTGTGGCAATCCCTCCTTCGGAACCGGCATGAAATTCGCTAGGTATGCGGCCAGGGTTTTCCCCTGTTTTTCGGGGAGGTCTGAGTCAGCAAAAAATTTTTGCCACTTTCCAAAAGTTATCTCCACCTGTTTCCATTCCTCCATACTACTGTCCACCCCTGTCCTTTCCGCAGTCACGATCTCCAACAAATCGCCCCTATTCAGTGACATTAGAATTTCGCATCCCCCCTTCGCCATCCAATCGTACCTCGCCTGAGCATGAGTCAGACCTCCCGGTAGCGCAAGAAATACCGCCAATAAAAAAACAAAACTTATTTTATTCATGACCACTTCCCTCTATAAAAAGTCCTTTGAAATTTTTGGAATTTTTAGGTGCTCTAAACTATTCTGGTGGGTAAAACCGATTATTTACAGGTCATCTTCCAACTCGCTCCAGTCGGTCGCCCATGATGGTTCCCCCGATTCGGTCTCTTCTACTGCATCCTCCATTACGGAATGTTTGACATCCTCCACCGAGAATACGGGCACTTCAAACACCCGTCTTGCTTCTTCTTTGGGAAAACCATTCTCTCCCAATCGGTCGATCTTATATCGGGTCAGGCTGTCGTAAAATTGCTCAACACAATTGTCGCAAACCAAGGCGTTAATATCTTCTATTACAATTAGTCTTTCAGCTTTCCATAAACACAGTTTGACGTCCTCCATACGAGCATTGCCGCCACATTCGGGACATGTATGTTCCACTTCCATTATTTATTGTTTCCAGCACAATTTTAGGTACACCTCTCCCGACTATTTTCAATTTATTTGTGTCAGGCCGCTTTTGGGGGGGTTTCGTAATCTTCGGCTCATGCATTTCATGTATATCATTTCGATATCAATAATGACAGCCTTTTTCCGTCCAAACACTAACTGGTAAGAAAAAAAAGTTGTGCGGGAAAAGGGCGGGCCCTCTCCCACACAGGTTATGGATGACTTATTCCATCAACCGACAAGTTTTTTGGCCGCGTCAACCAGATTGTTTTCATCCGGCCTGGCCCAAAGGTACATCTCCGGAGCAGCAGCCGGAGGCGCATCAGGATGCGCGATCCTCTTGAACTTGGCACCCTCCACTCCTTCGGCCACTCGCGCGATCACTTCCGCCCCGGGGGCCAAGGTGTACTTGGACAGGTCGAAGGTCAACAGGCGCTTGGTCTTCTGCACCGATTTGATCAATGTCTCCGTATCCATGGGGTTAAGCGACCTGAGATCGATGAGCTCGACGCTCATCCCCGCCTTCTTGAGCATTTCCGTTCCTTTTTGGGCTTCAACCATGCCTCCGCCGGAACTGACGATGGTCAGGTCGTTACCCGTTGTGCGAATGGCGGCCTTCCCGAAAGGCACCTCGTAGGCTTCATCGGGCACATCCCCCTTCATCGACCCGAAGCCGCCAAAATCGATATACACCACCGGGTCGCCACTTCTTATCGCAGAGATCATCAGCCCCTTGGCATCGTATGGCGTGGAGGGGATCACCGTCCGGACGCCCGGGATGTGCATAAACCAGCTATCCTCCTCATAATCGGAGTGCTGGCCGGCTCCTCCTACCCATTTCCGGGCCAGTTTCGCCCAGTGCACGAATGGGACTGTCGCCTGGCCACCGGTCATATGGTGGTCCTTGGCCACGTGCTGGCTGAGATGGTGGTATGGATAGGCATTCGCCATGTACATACCGTGGTGGCAGATGGCCTTGGTTTTACCAGCTCCTACCACTGCGCTACCGTATGCAACGTTGAAATACCACAGCTCGTCGATAGCGGTATAGTTCATCACCCGATCCTCGCCGAATTCCTGCTCTAAATTTATATCCGGTAATCCCGGAAAGGATGCCTTTCCGTTCGTTCCAGTAAGTATAAGGTCTTCACCCGGTCCCAACGCTTGCCTGATCCCTTCAAGCTGCCCGTATTTCCAACTTTTCTGTGTCATATTTCCTCCTTAATTTATAGGTTATACAAGGTTATACAATCTGTTCATCATCCACGTGCTGTTCTTTATCTTTATAAGGAACAACAGGCCGCATGCTGGCTGCTATCGCATCGACGGCAAGTTTACCGTTGTGGCCATCGTAAAGCGGACAATCCGCCAACTGTCTGGGCAAAATCGTTGGCCCACCGGAGAATACATTGAGAATGCCATCCGAGCCTATGGGATTAGGTTGTTTTTCAGCCCAATCGAAAGCCTCAACTACGAATTGCTTCTGCTCCTTCTCTATTCTACTGGCGTCGTCCGCAGAGAGCACACCCATGTTGACCAACGTGTTTCTATGAATATCGATGGGGTCTTTGGCTAGCCAATGCTTAACCTCTCGATCCGAACGATAAGAAAGACCGAAGGCTCCCATCACTCCGGGTTTGGCCCCGCCGGTACCGAAATGACTGTAGTAGCGGTAGGTCTTGGCTTCGATGAAGCTAGGACCCTCGCCGGCCCGAGCCCTTGCTACGGCCCGTTTCATCACAGAGTAGACCTCTAGGGCCGATTGGCCATCTACCACCTCTGCAGGTACGTTGAATCCCCGAGCCACGGAGACATACTCCGTGAGGTGGGGGTTACAATTTTCAATGGGGTGTGATGCTTGGTAGCCGTTGTTTTCTATCAAATAGATAAACGGCAGTTTGAACTTGGCGGATTCCATCAGCGCCGGCATCGTCCAGGGACTGTTCATGTGCCCGTCGCCTCCCATACAGACTGACACCTGACCTTTGCCCGCGGCTTTGAGACCAAATGCAGCACCGGCAGCAGGTATTTGACCGCCGCCAACAATCCCGCTCTCGGCCATCATGCCCACATCGGCCTGCATGATGTGCATAGAACCGCCGTACCCCTTATTGGTTCCGGTGGCCTTCATGTGGATCTCGGCCGCCATCTTTTTGAGATCAGCTCCCTTAGCAAGAGCGTGGGCGTGGCTGCGGTGAGTGCCTGCCATCCAGTCCGGATTTGGGCCTTTGTTATTCAAGGCCATCATACAACCCACCGACACCGCTTCCTGCCCGCAAGCGAAGTGGCCATAGGCCCGATACCCGCGTTTGGTGAGCATTCCGTCTGCGACCGTCCGGTCGTACCACCGAATTTGCAGCATCTGCTTGTACATATCAATGAGCTGGGTTTCGGTGAGATCCCCGATGTCAAGAAGTCTGTATGAGCCGGCCACTGCCTGCTTGTTTGAAGCAAGATAGGCCACTCCCCATCCTGCCGCTGCCAGGCCTTTGAATAACGTTCTCCGTGACACCCCCTCGCTTCCTGAGGTTTTCACAAGTTTCTTTTCTTCCCCGTTAGTCCCTCCACTTACTGAAGTTTCCATAAGTTCCTTTTTTTCCATAATATACCCCTTATTAAATTTGAATTAATTAATGGAATTCCTGACACTACTATTTCGTTGCAAACGCGATCTCAACCCTCCTTTCAGTAATCGCACATTTAAGTAAAGTACTTAACCAACCAAAGTGTAACGCTGATAATCACAAAGCACTACAAAAATTGACCCTATTTTTCGTATATATTTATCAGTTAAATAGAAAACATGTCAAGTTAAAAATTCGGTCCTGTTCATCTTTTCTTCTAATATTTTGATATATAATGGTATATTTTTTAATAAAATTCTCAGAGTAATCCAAAATATCCTTCAAAATGGCCATATTTTGGAAGTATAGGAAAATCAAAACGTGTCAAGGAAACAATTTCTACGTTTCATCTACGCTTGGAGGGGGGATGGAGGATTTGATTTTACAGTGTTTGGTTTTGGGGTTTGGTTTTCGGTGCAGTTCCTTTGAGAAAGGCCTCTACATAGCTTTTGACTCCTCTGAGAATCTGCAAAAAGTGCCGCGGAGCTCGCAGATTCCCTTTCCACGTTCAAGAGTCGAGCGCGGGAGGGTCGGGATACCAGGGAACTTCAGGGTATTGGAAGTTAGTATCGCCGAAGTCGCAGAATGAGGGAACGAGATCAGTTGGCAATCAGGGGTGGCGCACGCGATGTCTGTTCCCCTATGTGTTCAAGGATTTTCTCGACACCAAGCGAATCGGTGATGAAGGCGATGATCCGCATTGGCTCCCCGCATTCGGGCAGATCAGGGGATCTGTATCGAAAATCTGCCTAAATCCACTTTTCCCAGCTTGAGGATTGAGAACTCCCGGAGGTTTTGGAAAGAACATACGGCACCACGATTCCCTGTTCAAGCAGTTCCTCTCGATTTTCGCGCTTCAGTTTGCCCCGGTTTATGCTGTTGTAGACACCGTAGTAGGTGACTAGGCTTTCGTAGCGGCAGGGAATGTGGGCGGCCATAACCGTATCGTCATTATTGTATTCAAACCTACTTCATCTTTCGGATGCGGATTTCAATCTCCTTTTCCTCTTTGAGTAGATTGACAATTTTGGATGCATCCGTTTTGCCGTAGTGATAGGGATAAAGGATTTTTGGTTTAAACATCTTTGCAGCGCTGACAACCATCTCCGGTGTCATGGTATATGGCAGATTCATCGGCAAAAACGCTATATCGATTTTCTCTAAACTTTTCATTTCTGGAATATTTTCCGTATCCCCTGCCACATAAACTCTTTTGTTCCCGAAGGTGATGACATATCCATTCCCTACACCTTTTGGGTGAAAAGGGACCCCCGGGCTGCGCATATGAACCAGATTATAGGAAGGTACAGCCTCTATTTTCAGCCCTTTTTCTGTCTTTAAATCTCCATTTTTCATCACCACGCCGCCCTTGATTTTCTCGGAGCAGGTTTCCGTTAATATCAAGGTAGTCTTCTCGGTAAGCAATCTTTCCACTGCCACTGAGTCAAGATGGTCTCGGTGATGGTGTGTCAGCAGGATAATATCCGCTTTCAGCATCTTTGAATAATCGGCCAATCGGCTCCATGGGTCAACATGTATGACGATTCCCCCAAAAGTAAACATCAGGGTGCCATGGCCGATAAATGTGATCTCCAGGTTGCCGGCAGATGTTTTGATGGAATCCGTTTCATAATTCTCCTGGGCAAATGCCGTAAACGCAAACATGACACATACAAAACCGACCACTAAAAATAATTTCCCCATAGGTTACCTCCTTGTAATTTGGCTATATTTTACTCAAGTTTCACACCTTGGATTTTACTCGGTATCGCCTTCGACAAAGGGCAAACCTGCTTGTGGTTAACGGCGATGGCCCAAAGTCGTTCAGGGGTTTCCTTAACATATTTTTCATAAAAGAAAAATAGAGAGATCATGGTCCCTACCGAGGTGATTCCCCCGCGTGTTGATACCATTTCCACATGAACTTATATTCATACAGCAGAGGCAATTTTAAGAGCCACACGGGTTCGAATGTTGGGATTATTGCTACATTTTGACAAGCAATGAGGAATACGCTCGCTGTGCCGATTCAAAAGGCTCTATTTGGCCAGACTCTGTATTGGTTCGTTAATCATTTTAGGGTCTTGACTAGTTTATAGGGTTCAAATGTCCTGTTATGCTAGTCATTGCAATGAAGAACAAGTACATCCAACGTTCAAAAATATCAGAAGCGAAATTTCACCAACTCCTAAGATGTTTCTGTCTCGATCTGAATGCATGTCAAACCTCTTCCCTGACTTATAATAATCAGGAAAATCGAAAAGAGTCAAGTAGAAATTTCAGGGCCGAATTCAATATTGGACCACAAAAATTGAGATCAAACAATAAATTCGATTTTCAATATTTCGATCTCAATTTTGCCTTTGGGTATTGGAATGGTTAGAGTATCACCAACAGACTTTCCGACCAAAGCACGGGCAATAGGTGAGGAAATAGAAATTTTATTTTTTTCAATATCTGATTCGTAATCACCTACCAACTGATAGATTTTTTCTTCGTCTGTATCAA
>Ga0209501_10004795_pt1 | contig 12758 bp, 11 predicted proteins | sample ArcticOcean_MG_C_4_FD_187434 | JGI IMG/M metagenome (GOLD analysis project Ga0209501, IMG submission 187434) | Marine microbial communities from western Arctic Ocean - ArcticOcean_MG_CB4_134 (SPAdes) (version 2) | ecosystem: Environmental > Aquatic > Marine > Oceanic | place: Arctic Ocean...
TTATGCTGGTCACTTTTACTTGGGGGATCCTATTCCTTACTGACAGTTTAAAAGTTTGGCATACTGTAATCTTACTGGTTATCCATGGATTTGCAGGCGTATTGTGGGGTCCCGCGGCCCAGATGATGATCCACGAAATTGTCGGACGTGAGCATTTGCAGAGTGGCGTACGTCTGATGGCCACTTCGCTTACTCTTGGTGTACTTTTAGGTCCCGCCGTAGGTGGCGGGCTTATGCTTTGGCTAGGGCCGTCACTCGGAATTATCGTCAATGCTTTAATCTACTTGCCACTCGTACTTTGGCTTTGGAAGGCTCCATTTGGCACGGCATTCAAAATCAAGAAAGATCGGCGCCCGGTACAGCCCACAAGAGGGTTAGCCGATATAATTGAAACCGTTAAGATTGTTTCTAGCCAACGAACCATAATGACTATGACGCTGCTCGCGGGGGCAGCATCATTATTTGTGGGAAACGCTTATCATGCCCAGATGCCCGAGTTTACACTAGACTTACTGCCCAATGATAATGGCGCCTTTTACGCCATATTGCTTACAGCCTCAGGCATAGGCGCACTTACCGCTGGTATTGTTTTAGAAAGCTGTAATCTTTTGCAAGCAAGGCCCCGCACAGTATTTTATTTAGTTTTTTTGTGGTCCATCATAATTATGGGTTTTGCTGCCTCATCAAATGCGTATTTTTCAGTGGTTCTCTTGTTCATTGCCGGTTTTTTGGAACTAACCTATAAATCTATGGCCCAGACGCTTGTGCAACTGAGAGCTCCCGGCGAAATGAGGGGCCGTGTAATTGGTCTATTTAACATGTCATCACTGGGTCTAAAGTCTTTCAGCGGCTTCACCGTAGGTATAGGTGGCGCGGTGGTAGGCATTCACTGGTCACTTGGGGTCAGCGCTATACTTTTGCTTGCTTTTACTATCTTACTTTTGATTTTTGCTCAGGGATTTCGCCTATCAACGACCGCAAATGGAAACTAGAATATGACCCAACCCAATTAATAAAGAATTGTGCAATATCAAAATTTTTATTAACCGGAACATTCTTCCATCTATGGGCATGTTAAATGTCAAAAATCAAATAAACCGTGGTCCCTTCAACAAGAGGTGCCATAAAATTCTATCTTATTGAAATTAAATAATAATTTTTATTCTAGTTAAAAACTTTTCTTCTAGTCGCGATTTCACTTAATTTCTTAATTTTTCTAACCTCTTGACATCTCTTGACTTAGTTTAACGATCATCTAAAGATGGGGCGACGCATAGTAAGCATCTAACCCCAATTGCCCCTCTCACCCGGGTGACATTGTGGTTTGTCCGTTTTTTTTGCGTCCATTTGGAAGGTGCATTGTATTGATGCATTTAGATGAACATATGCCAAAGGACATGTTATGGCGACTGGAACAGTAAAATGGTTTAACCCAACCAAAGGTTATGGGTTTATAGAACCTGAAGACGGATCAAAGGATGCTTTTGTTCATGTTTCTGCGGTTCAGAAAGCTGGATTAACAAGGCTCGAAGAGGGACAAAAAGTTTCATATGAACTACAGCCGTCATCGAATGGTAAAGAAGCTGCTGAAGACTTAACATTGATTGAGTAGCAGAGTAAAACCACCTGCGACTTAATCTCCCAGAGGTTGATAACCACCGTAATATAGCGCCCTGAACGTAAATCTAGACGAGCCTCGGTTATCTAAAGTTTCAAAAATTTCTGATCCAAATCAGAACAATTACTTTTGCGCGCGCCAAAAGCGGATAACCTGATTGCTCCTACACTCGGAAATAAAGATACTGCCCATATCTCTTTCCCCCTTGGAATTCACCCAGTCGGGCATGTCTACGCTCGTGCTTGTCAACAGAAAGGTATCGGTGTTAATTGGGCTGGTTCGGGTGCCTCCACACCGTCATCCCTTCAAATTGATTTACTCGACCGTCTAAAGCCTACGGTTTGGATGGGTATGTCTAGCTTTGGCATTCACTTTGCCAACTTGGCCGAGGAACAAGGCATTGGTTTAGTAAATGGGTCAGTGGATACCATTTTGTGCTCTGCAGAAGCTATCTCAACTTCCAAGCGTGCAAAGATTAAACGCATGTGCGGCGTAGAGGTATGGGATGGGATGGGGATGGAATGACTGAAGCAGGAATGATGGGGGGGAGCGAAAGCGAAGTGCATGATGGATTCCATATATGGACAGATATGTTTTTGATTGAGGTAATCGATCTCGAAACCGGCATCCCGGTGAAGGACGCTGACGAAGGTGGCCTCGTGGTAACACCGCTATTTACTAACAACTGCACGCCATTCATTCGTTGGAGTTTGGGAGACATCGTAACTTACAAAGAGCACGGCGAAACTGAGGGCCCTTTATCTGTTTTCCCTGTGATCCAGCACGCCCATCGAACTGCCGGATTCTTCAAGATCCGAGGTGTCAATATTAACCATCAAGAACTGGAGGATTTGTTATTCGACAATAACGAATTGGTAGATTTTAAAGCGGAAATGATTACTGAGAAGTCTTTAGAGCATCTAGTGATATACATCGAGGTAATTCATTCAGGAAACCCAATTTCACTAACTCAAAAAATCACCGAAAATATAAAGAATACATTCGAGATTACCCCTCGGGTTGCTATCCTTGAGCGAGGGTCTCTCGCAAAAGAATTCGAGAGTAGTGTCAAGGCACCAAGATTCGTAAATAAACGCGAATAATTAGCTATTTCACCATTCAATAATCAATATTGCTATGTCAGGCGTAATGTTAAAGGCCAATGCTTATTCAACCCACTCAGGCGCTGTCGTACGTCGTTTGCCATCACTCGAAAAGTTTATGCCAGGCTCTTTCAACTCCGTTCGGTCCCAAAGCTTACAAGTTACTAGCTTATGTTTTTGATCAAGCCCTTCACAGTAATTGGAATAGGTGCATAGCCTCACTTCTTTGCCTCTACCTAATTGTACTTTTCTAAACCAATCTGGATCAGCCATACTTTGCCGCGCTGCGCCTACTATATCTCCATTTCCGTCATTTAGGATTTGCTCCGCCAAATTAAATCCATGTATACCGCCAGTAACAATGATTGGTGTCTCAAATCCCGCCTCCTGCACCATGCGTCGGATGCGTCCACAGGGTTCTATATTGCGTCCGAAAGGCCCAAATTCGTCCGATATATGTGCCGGCATGCATTCATACCCGCTGCGACCAGTATAGGGATAGGCTGCCTCACCAACTTTTGGCTGCTTGGCATCTTCAAATTTACCACCCCGTGAAAGAGATAAAAAATCCATTCCAGCGCGGGCAAATTGAACACCGAAATACATCGCATCATTTACGGTGGTGCCGCCAGTAATACAGTCGTCACTCAAATAACGGCAGCCCACTGGATAATCTGGCCCGACCCTCTCACGGACTTTGGAAAACACTTCTAGGGGCAGACGGACCCTCCCTTCCAAGGACCCACCATAACCGTCTTCCCTGTTATTTAATCGGGACAAAAACGACGCCATGGTATAAGCATGTGCGTAGTGGAGTTCGACACCATCGATTCCAGATTCCTGGGCACGTTCCGCCGCATTTGCAAATAATTCTGGTAATACTTGAGGTAAATTTTTGATATGGGGAAGTTGGACATCAATTACCTTTTCTCGATACCCGATGCGTAAGTCCTCAAGTTCACGAGTAGTCAATATATCGTCAAGCTGCTGATCATTTAGGGACATTAGTAGTTCCCGTATTTTTACCTCTTCTATATCTTCACTAAACAATTTAGCCCTGTGTTCATCAGTAATAGCTAAGAATTGTCTAAGGAATTTAGCCTTATCCGGCCGCCGGCGCATAGCAAGAAAGTCAATACATTGGATGAAGAGCTTTGTGTGACCCTCACTAGCCCTACGGACTGTGTCGGCTAACTCTCTGAGACCAGGGATGAAGCGGTCATGCCCAATCCTAAGAAGAGGTCCACTTGGCACATCCCGAATACCAGTCGCTTCAATGACTAATCCTCCGGGGCGACCCTTCGCAAAACGCTCATACCAATCGAGTACATTCTCTGTAACAAAACCATCTTCTGTTGCACGCCAAGGTACCATCGCTGGCACCCAAGTTCGCTGCTTCAAAGTGACGCAACCTAATTTAACCGGGCTAAACAATAAAGAGTTGGATGCTTCAGCTACGGTGGGCCATAAACCAGGGTCAGATTCATATTTTACGCGTTCCAATGGTTTCCACATTGTTCAATCCACAAAATAAACTACTTTTTAATTCAATATATGGGTATACATTAAACTTTTGTTGCTATTTTGTTCTTTTGTATTATACTTCTAATTTCTGACAAAATAAGCTAGGAATAAAAATATGTTTCAAACTTTTCGCATAGCAAAATATGCTAAAGACTTCATAGCCCTCTCAACTTTAGCCGGCGCTGCCTATATCTGGATAATTTTAGGCTCGGCATTTGTGGGTTAAAATAGGACACTAAACACATCTAATCTTCCTTAGTCTACTTAACAACCCTCGGGCGACGGTTTTTGTCTAATGCTACATACGTAAAAATTCCCTCAGTTACTTTCGCCGACTCATCAAGATCGTCATGCCGCTGTACCCACACTTCTATTTTAACCGTAATTGAGGTGCGTCCCACTTTTATTACATCAGCATAGCAACTGACCACGTTTCCTACCTTAACCGGGAGATGAAAAACCATTTTCTCCACCGCAACAGTGACGATCCTACCCTTTGCTCTTTGTCCCGCTGCGACGCCTCCCGCCAGGTCCATTTGAGACATCAGCCAACCCCCCAAAAATATCCCCATGAGTATTTGTATCACGGGGCATTGCGACCGTCCGACTGGCAAGCATTCCCTGGGGCATAAAATCAGGTGGCCGGGGTCTCTCGTTGTGGAAATAATTGTTATTAATGATCCGTAATCCTTTTTCTAGCCTACTCTAGTGTAGAGAATTAGTGTTGCAGGCCACAATATATTGATATAATTCCTCCACCAACCACATCATCATGGTAAATTAACGCATTCTCTTCATTTTTCGGAAAGCATCATCTACGTTATGCCAGACTTATTCGAACATACCCAGAAAACCAAAAGGAAATCAAAACTTTATTCTGCCAAAGATATAGAAGTACTTGAAGGACTTGAGCCGGTAAGACGTCGACCCGGTATGTATATCGGTAGTACCGACGAGCGAGGGCTGCATCATTTGGTTGCGGAGGTCCTAGACAATGCCATGGATGAAGCTGTGGCTGGCGAAGCCACCCACATTGATCTAGAATTGAACAAGGACGGTTCGGTCACCGTCCGGGATAATGGTCGCGGGATACCAACTGATCCTCACCCCAGGTTCAAATCAAAGTCAGCTTTGGAAGTGATACTCACTACTCTTCATTCGGGTGCAAAGTTTGGAGGTAAAGCCTATGAGACTTCTGGTGGGCTTCACGGTGTCGGCCTTTCAGTAGTAAATGCTCTTTCCGATCACTTTATCGTCGAGGTTGCGCGGGACAAAGCCGTCTGGAGGCAGAGTTATTTGAAAGGAAACCCTACAGGCGAGCTGAAAAAAATTGGTAAGGTCTCAAATCGCCGTGGCACAAGTGTCACATTTCATCCTGATCCAAAAATTTTTGATCTTAAGGCCCAATTCCGTCCAAGTACACTTTATCGAATGGCACGCTCCAAGGCCTACCTTTTTAGAGGTGTGTATATTCGGTGGAATTGCGACACAGAACTGATAAGTAAAAATGACAGTACTCCGGAAAAAGACACCCTTCATTTTCCAGGAGGACTTATGGATTACCTGGCCACTATGCTAGAGGACCGCGTTACAATTACACCCAACGCTTTTTTTGGTCAGGCCAAACTCAACGGTAGTTCGGGATCGATCGAATGGGCTGTCGCCTGGCCAAAAGATGAAGATTTTTTGTTCAACTCCTACTGCAATACAGTACCAACGCCATTGGGAGGAACCCACGAAGCCGGTCTCCGTAGCGCATTAACCAGAAGTTTGCGGGCCTATGGTGAACTTATCAACAACAAGCCCGCGTCAAAAATTATGGCGGACGATGCGGTCGGAAGCGCTTGCGTAATGTTATCGGTATTTTTTCCTAATCCTCAGTTCCAAGGGCAAACGAAAGAAAAACTAACAACGGTTGAAGCTGCTAAGTTAGTTGACGCCTCCGTTGGCGATTATTTTGATCATTGGCTATCAGGTGACCCAGGAACGGCAAACCTTCTCCTGGAGCACGTGATAGAGCGGAGTCTGACCCGGTTAAAGAAACGCCAAGAAAAGTCCCTCAAGCGCCAATCCGCGACAAAGCGGGTACGCCTGCCCGGGAAACTCTCAGACTGTACCCAGCGCTCCCGCGAAGGGACCGAAATTTTTATCGTTGAAGGTGATAGTGCTGGCGGCTCTGCCAAGCAGGCTCGCGACCGTAAAACTCAGGCCGTTTTGCCGCTCCGCGGTAAGATCCTGAACGTAGCTAGCGCTACAGATGATAAGATGCGCTCCAACCAAGAAATCAACGACCTGATCGAAGCGCTTGGTTGTGGAACTAATTCAAACTATCAGAACGATAAACTTCGTTATGAGAAAGTTATCATTATGACAGATGCAGATGTGGATGGCGCGCATATAGCTTCTTTGCTCATGACCTTTTTTCTCAAATCAATGCCTGAACTAATTGAAAATAATCATTTATTTATTGGTCAGCCACCTTTATATCGCTTAAGCCAAGGTGGCGATACCGCCTATGCAATGGATGAAGATCACAAGGACTTACTAATCAAAAATGTTTTCAAAGAAAGAGGTAAAATTGAAATTAGCCGCTTCAAAGGCTTAGGGGAAATGCCACCCTCTCAACTAAAGGAAACAGCGATGAACCCCAAGACGCGCACCCTTTTGAGAATAATTTTGCCGCAAAAGAATACAAATAATGTAGAGACGGATATAAAAGGCACATTAGAACTTGTAGACCAGCTAATGGGAAGAAAACCAGAATACCGGCTGGCTTTCATTCAGAAACACGCCGCCGAGGTGGAAGATAAGCAAATTGATTTATAAAACTCAGTCAAAGGGTAAAAATACTTTCACATTAAAAGCTGAACAACGTATTTCTCGCAAAAATCAAAAACATCTGGCGTTCGAAGACAATTAGTGGCTTTACAGAATCATATTCAATTAGATACCAATTAAAACAAAAATAGTATCGCAAGATATCATTGCAGCCCCTTCTCCTCATTTAATCCAAGCATCAGGTTCAGACACTGGACCGCCTGCCCCGATGCGCCTTTACCTAGATTATCCAAGATAACTACCACCACCGCTTGTTCGTGCTCTTCGTTTTCAAATACGTAAAGCTTTAACTGGTTTGTATTATTGAGAGCTTCCGGGTCCAAATTATCAATCGTTTTGGTTGTATTTTCCTTATCTACAACAACTACAAATCTCTGCCCAGCATAGTGATCTGAGAGAACGTTATATATGTCACCAGGTTTGGGTTTACCCGACAGCGCCCAGAGCTGTAGCGGAACGGATACGATCATACCTTGGGCAAACCGACCAACGCTTGGAACGAATATTGGCCGCCTCGTAAGACCGGAATGTTGACGTATTTCTTCAGTATGCTTGTGCTCCAAGTTAAGGGCATAATGGTAAAATGCCTTGTTACCATTACTGGCCAAAGTTGTGTTTTGAAATTCCGAAATCAGCTTCTTACCGCCACCCGTGTAGCCTGAAACAGCATTGATGCTAACAGGATCGTCTTTAAGTATTAAACCGGATTTTATTAAAGGATGTAGGATGGAGATAGCACCGCATGCATAACACCCTGGGTTACTTACACGATTTGCATTAATAATTTTCTCCCTATGTCCTCGCTCATACTCCGGAAAACCATAAACCCAATCAGAATGAGTCCGATAAGCCACAGATGCGTCGATCACCCTAACATTGCAATTTTCAATTAATGAAACAGCTTCCTTCGAGACGTCCTCAGGCAGACACAGAATTGCTACATCAACTGAATTCAGGGCCTCTGCTCTAGCTTCAATAATTTTCCTATTTTTTTTTCCAAGCTCTATGACCTTTATTTCGTCACGACCTTGAAGCCGTTCCCGAATTTTTAGACCCGTGGTTCCCGCCTCACCATCGATAAAGACTGTATGGATCATCACTTGATATACTCAACAATTACCAGGACCTACAAGTCACACGGTTCAGTTGTAATCAACTTTAAGGTCAATAACGATTTTTAGCATTTAACCAGAGATCAATCTCTTAATTGATTTCACCAACAACATCTTCAATCATTTTCCTCAAATGTATAAGATCTAGGACAACCAAGTTACTCTTACTCCTCTTAACTACGCCCCTCCGGCTTAAATCGCTAAAGACACGATTAACGGTCTCTCTGGTCGTACTTACGCGGCTAGCGATGTCACCGTGAATTGGAAATGGAGAAACTATAGCGGTATTATCCGTTCTGACACCTGGTAGTGCTAATCTCAAAATTTCCGCATGAACACGATTGTTTGCACCAACGGTACTTAGATCCATAATTCGTTTGTTTGAAGCCCGAACGATTTTTGCCAGGCCGCGAAGTATTTTCAGGGTCACTTGGGGATGTTCAAGTAACAGTCGGTTAAACGCTTCTTGAGAAAGGCATGCGACATTCAACTCATTTAGGGCTATAACGTTTGCAGAACGAGGCTCGCCATCCAATGCTGCAAGTTCTCCAAAGTATTCTCCTTCTTCTCGTTCGTCGAACGCCACCTCACGGCCAGTTACAGAATAATTAATAACTCGCACACGACCTTCGACAATTAGATACAAATCACGACTGTCACTATATCTATCAATCACCTGCTCATTGGGTTGGTACTTGTGCCACCTACAACGCTTTGACAAGTCTTCTAACGCGCTTTCTGACAAACCATCAAACAACCTTATTCCGGCTAGAGACGCGTTTTTAGCACCCTGCATGCTTTAACTCCCTGTGAAAACTACGCATGTACAAAGTAAATGGGAATCTTAGAATAAGAGATTATACGGTTCTGGAATCCAAAAATGTACAATTAAAATTAAAATTGTATACGATATTCTTCCAGTTAATAAGGATTTGCTGGCAAATCAAAACTTTAACTCTCAATCTATTCAATTTTTGTATTTATCGCTTCGGTGACAGAAGTTTCCTCATATATGGCTTTTATGTTGGAAACCAGGGGGTAAAGCCCCGTACAAAGGGCCAACATAAAGCCATAACCACCCTCTTTGTAGGAGCCAAAACGAAAGTAAATCTCAAAAAACCTATACAAAAATTTACCAAAGGAATTTACTAATGAAGAAATCTCACCATTCTCTACTAAATCTTTAGCCCGCAATGTTGTAAAATAATCCATTTGACCCAACATCCCAGAGACATTCTCATACTTTCTGCTGATCACGAGATGCTTCAACTCATTTGGTGCCTGCCTACCTGTAACCGTTATATCAGGACTCATACGCCGCGAACCCCATAACTTTGCTCCTTTCTTAAATAATCCGATGTAGCTGCGATTTCCAAAGAGACCCACACCCCATCCATTGGTAATTAGTTTTCCACCAATATAATTGTTAACTTTCAATTTATAGACATCGTAGTAAGGATCACTAATTGTCTCACGTATTTCTTCCGCCAACTCACTTGTAACCCACTCATCCGTGTCAATCTCTAAAATCCAATCAGCACTACAAAAATCAATACCAGAGTTACGACTTAATCCTTCAGTTTTCCATGAACACTCAACAATCCGTCCTTTATATTTATCAACAACGTTTTTCAATTCATCAGTGCCATTTTCCAATACGACAACAATATCATCCACCCATCCTAAACGCTTAAGGCAATCCTCTAGCGTTACTTCCACATTCGGTACAACAACCAACGCGGCAATGGTTGCTTCTCTCGTCATGATTTACGCTCTTAGTTACTGATTAGAGACTGTCTGTCAATTTCGATATTTCACATTATTAGTGAATTACAGTAAATTGAAACGTTTGCAGGCACCCACATGTTTACATGTCTTTTGCACGTTGCCCCAACGCATCGTAAGTAGCGTACTTGTATAGTTCTGTGAGTGTCGGATAATTATAGCAAGTGTGGATAAATAGATCGGCATCGGCGCCCAGTAGAATTGCTGTCAAACCAACATGCACTAATTCGCTAGCTGACTCTCCTATTACATGTACGCCAAGTAACTTCATGTCTTTTTTGTTAAAAAGAAGTTTTAAAAACCCCTCTTCATCGCCGATGATTTGCCCTCGGGCATTTGCATTATATCTTGCACACCCAGCAACATACGGCACATTTCCACTTTGCAATTCTTCTTCTGTTTTTCCAGCCATCGAACATTCAGGAATAGTGTATATACCGTACGGAAGTATTGTTGCGAGTTCAGTTTTGTACTTCAAATTGAAAGCGTCAACCATAGCTATCCTCGCTTGTTCCATTGCTGTAGAAGCAAGAGCGGGAAACCCAATGACGTCGCCTGCAGCATAAATGTGATCTAGATTAGTTTGGTAATGATCATTTACCTCCAAGTGGCCCCGGGGACCTGGTTTCAGGCCAATTTCCTCTAGGCCCATACCTTCGGTGTTTCCGTTCCGACCGGTTGCCGCGAGAAGTGTCTCCACTTCGATCCGTTCCCCAGAATTTAGCTGAATCTGTAAATTATCACCTGCTGTCACCTCTTCTATTTCTGTCGATAAATGTAAATTGATCCCGCTGTTACGTAAACATTTAGTCAAATTCTCACTAAGCTCTTTATCCATAAAGGATAGAAGTTCATTGCGCCCTTCAACTAAGTGAACTTTGATTCCCAGCGCGGCAAACATGCAAGCATATTCGCAACCAATGACACCACCCCCAGCTATTAGCATACTACCAGGGAGGTCGTTGACGTGGAGAATGGTATCAGAATCATAAACTCTTGAATCATAGAATGGAAATATTGGTGGTTGAAAAGGATGAGAACCCGTAGCAATTAGAAACACATCTGAATTTAATGTTACCGGTGTTCCGTTTTTCGGTGTAACCAGGACAGTATGATCATCAGAAAATTCTGCAAATCCTCGATAGAGGTCAATGTTATGGGCCTTTACATTGTCAGAAATTCTGGAACGCTCACTTTGAACCACCAACCGCTCCCTATACATAAAATCGCTTGCACTCACTTTTTCTTTAAACTTAAAGGACAAACCAAAAAGGTCACGTTGACGAAACCCAGATAAATGTAGCGCGGATTCTCGCAAAGTCTTAGACGGCAAGGTACCAGTGTTGGCTGCTGCCCCTCCCAGGACGTCTTCTTTTTCAATAAGAGCTACATTTTTTCCAAAATAGGCTGCTTGAGCGGCCCCCTTCTCTCCTGCTGGACCTGAGCCTAATACTAAAAGATCATATGTCTTGTTAACCATAACCCCGCTCCTAATCTTACCACTCATGCTAAAGTCGTTAAATAGACCAATTCCTCAAACGCTATTGCCACCTTTACTTTAAACATCCATTCCATTTCTTACTTATAATCCTTAAAACCTTTCTATCTAACCTTTAGGTCTATTAATTTGCTCATACATAAAGCTTAGATACTCAAGAAGTGGTTAAAATACCAAATTCAACATTACAGGGAGATTGAAAGCGACTGTTCCTCAGTAGCAGAGCAAATATTGACGTTTTGTATTAAAATACAAAAAAGCGGGGGGAAACAACAGTACGAATGAGACCCCTGCAATTGATCTATTGCCAAAATCGCGAACACAGCAACGCAATTTCAGATGTGCATGATGGGTCAACTAGAAATCAAGATTTTACTTTAAACCTTCATGTTCCCGTTGAACAATATACGCTTTAACGCTTCGCTAATTTTGAAGCTGTAATATTTTTTGGATACCAAATCTATAGTTCTGTTCTCATCGGATAGGTAAAGGATATGTGAAACATCTATTATTTTACATCAGTTGTTATGCAGCCAATCAACAACCCAAACTACATCACGGTCACTAGGAAATACTGGATAATGTACGGTTACTATCACTCCATCGATTGCAATCATTGTTATCCTTTTAATTAACTGCATTCTCTCAACTTCAAACAACGGTAACTTCATCGCTTTACTGAACTTGAATTCATCATCACTCAACACTTCAAATGGAAGGTTTAACCTTTCCGCCATTTCTTGCTGATATTCGGTCGATTGTGTACTAAGGCCGAATAATTCCGAACCCAGTTGTTTTAATTCATTATAGTGATCTCGGAACGAACAACTCTGTGGAGTACAACCTCGTGCGCCAGGTATTTTATCCCATCCCTCTGGCAAGGCCACGCCTGGCTTACCGGTCCTTGGATAGCAATAAATAACTAATTTGCCGCTGATTTGACCAATGTTTAAACGTTTTCCTTGCGTTGAAGTCAACTCGACATCTGCCAGTTTCATTCCAACTAAATGGTCCGTTTTACCATCATTCTCTGGCACGGGCAGATTGGTTGGTAAATCCAGTAAATTAGCCAAGTGGATTCCTCCGTTGCTAGTGATAAAAAAACGCTACAGAATTCTGTAGCGTTTTCAGTAGCATAATTTTTATTCCAATTAGCGCTTGGAGAAATGAAATCTTTAATTCTCTCTTATTTTTCAATAAGTTGCATCTAATAAAAATTAATGTCAATTATTTGTCAATTATTTCTAAATCCACATTCATTGACAAAATCTAAAACTAAA
>Ga0209501_10004796_pt1 | contig 12757 bp, 8 predicted proteins | sample ArcticOcean_MG_C_4_FD_187434 | JGI IMG/M metagenome (GOLD analysis project Ga0209501, IMG submission 187434) | Marine microbial communities from western Arctic Ocean - ArcticOcean_MG_CB4_134 (SPAdes) (version 2) | ecosystem: Environmental > Aquatic > Marine > Oceanic | place: Arctic Ocean...
GCCAGCAACGGCCAGGCGGCATCGAGATTGGGCGTGGGACAGGTAAACTTGACGACATCGGCATTCGCCTTGTACGCCTCAATGAAAATGTCGTCGATCTTACCCAACGGACGATCGATGCTGGTGTAACTGATGACCCGCTTGGTCTTCCCGAAACGCGGCACACTGCCGGCGATATCGAGTTCCAGCTCGATGTAATCGGGGCCCGCCCCAATTGCCTGCCGCAGCAATCCCAGCCGCTGCTCTTCGGTCCCCGTAAAATGTCCCCCATCGGCCTTCCGGCGACAGGAGACGAGAATCGGTTTGTCGAACCCGGAAATCAAATCGCCGACGTCCGGCTCCTTGGCCAGATGATCGAGACAGACTTCAATCATGTCGCAGTTCCGCGACGCATTGAGAATATCGACCTTCGCAAGTTTACGCGACGTCGGAGTGACGGAGATGCAAATCATCGGGTTGGCTACATTAATGGAGAATTGCGAGTTGTTTTTTAAACGCAAAGATGCAAAGAGCCGCAAAGGTTCGCAAAGTATGAAATGAGAGGCTCCACTAACTCAACTCTGCTGCGACTCAACGAGGAGCACGCAATTATCACCTTCTCTTTGCGCATCTCTGCGGCTCTTTGCATCTTTGCGTTTCAATCTTTGTCGTCAATCAACATCACTCTCAGAAAGAATCCGATCGTAAGCCTCTCGTGCGCGATCGTATGCCGCTGCTGCTTCGGCTTGCTCGTTGACGCGGATTTGGCCTTTCTTGGAATTCCAACAGACATCGACCGCTTTGCGGCACCACTGGGCGCTTTTGCGGCTGGCGCGGATGGGTTTGCCGGCGACTTCGACGAACACCGGGTTGGTATGAACCGAAGGCAGGATTCGCACGGCGACCCAACTTGACTGCTTCAAGTCGACGTTGAATTCGAGCGACTGTTCGCTGCCGTCGGCAGGGATGTTCTTCGTCGCCACCGCGTGGCCATTGACGATCAACTCGACCGGCACCGTTCGCGTTTCGCCGATGCGGCAGCGTTCGATATGCCAGTACGGTTTCGCATCGAGCCGCGATTTGCGGATGCGCTCGGTATTCGGCGTCGGCTGCTTTGCCAGCAATGCCGATGCGTCGAATGAAACTTTCACCTTGCCCGGCTTTTTCAGATTCAACTGACTGATCTTGTTACTGGAACCCGGTTCGCCGACGGCGACGCCGTTGACTTCGAAATCGAGAATATGACTGCGACCGTCGCCGCAGTAACTGCGACCGTTCTTCACGCCTTGAATCCACGTGTCGAAATCGAGCGGTTGACCCGGATCGAGCTTGACGTAAATCCGGCCGAGGCCGACCTTGTCGCCGTAGATGCAAGGGAAATCGGTCTCGCCGCTGATGCGCGCCCGGTATCCGCAGTTGAGCGTGTGATACCAGACGTTCAACTCCCAGATGGACGGCGTATCGACAGCCGAAATGAAATCGCAAACACCGTCGGCAACGGTGACGATGTACTCGTTCGCACCGATGCCGTCGAAGCGCGGCATGGCGTAATCGGGCAGTTTGTCGGCGGCGCGGCCGTTCCAGCCGGCGGGCCGATTACGGTAGTTGACGAACCCGCGTTGGCCGCCGGGCAAGACGTCGGGCAGTTGCAGTCCCCAGCCACTGTGACTGTAACCAACGATGCCACCCTGTTTCTTGCCCCATGCCAGAATCGGTCCGGTCCAACTGGGCCATTCTCCAATAACCGACGTCTGCTTTCCCTCGAAACGCCCCGATTCACCGCCGTAGGTCCAATTGAACGTGGTCGGCTTGGCGTAGCTGAAGTCGTCTTCTTTCAGTCGCAGCAGGCAGAGGTGTCCCGCGTGTGCTGACGGGAAACCGCTCACTTCGACGTCGTACCGCATCAGATTGTTCGGCCGCGAAAGGGCCGACGTCTTTCCTTCAAAGTACGACTTCTGCGCGTACCAGCACGGCCCCCAACTCAGCACACAGCCAACGTTGAGGTCTTCGCCCAGAATGTGCCGCATCATGTCGGCGGGGGTGACACCTTCGGTTGGGTTTTCGTAGTGCGCACAACCGGCGGCGTGCACGTGATGATCGCCGGAGAACCACAGGCGTTTGGCCGGATGCGTCCAGCGGCGCAATTGGAATTCGGCCCGATGACTGACGACACCACGGGGGACAACCAGTTTGGTGGTTTCTTCGTAATACTCGGGACCACGAGCGATCATCACCGAGTATTCACCCGGCGGCAGATGGATCGACTCGCCGTCGGCCCGATAGATTTGATTGTGAAAGAAGAAATCGGGCGCGAGACGTCGCGCAGGATTGGGGTAGATGCGGCCGAACTTATCGCGAATGACAAACGCCGCCATTGTCGGCTTGCCGTCGGCGTCCTTTACGCCCAACGAAATTTCAACCGCCGGCACCGACTTGAACAGCACCGGCACGGCATTACGAAAACCGATGTCCTGCGTCCCCTGTCCAACATTGAACGCCAACTTCGCTTCGCGGCGACCGACATCGCGGCTGTAAAGCTGGATGATTCGGTATTCCAATTCCAGACCGGAAAGCTTCGGTTTCAACGGTTGCTTGTCGAACATTTCAATCGACAGAAACCGCTGCGCGACATCGGCGGCCGAGATGTCGATCTTCGGGCGTTTCGCTCCACGACTGCGGCGAAACTGCGGGGCCGCATTCGGGCTGACGGCAACCAGCTTGGGATTGATACCCGCTTGATTCGACACTTTCACCAGAAATGTCCGCCACCCCTGCTGCACCAATTCCTTGTTGGCGTCCCCCTCCGCAACTTTAACACGGCTTTCGGCGCTGATCTTAACGCCCGCCACACAATACTTATCAAGAATGCGTTGAATGCCGGTGATCGATTCGGTGGCATCGGTATTCCGCATCGCCACCCGTAACGTCTTCAAGTCGGCTGGGCTGAATGGCGCACCGACATAGTTCATCGCTTCGATGAGCCGCTCGGTCGCTGCGACCAGCGGCTGCTGTTGCACATCGGTGACAATCGGCAACCCATCAGCATGAACGGCCGACGCGAACGACAGCGTGGACGCAAACAGCAATGACGACAACAAGCCAGGCCGGCAGACGGACAGAGTCGCGCGCATTTCTGCTTCCTCTCGATGAAAACAATGACGAGGCGAACAACAGGACGGCGTTACAGAACGCAACAACCGGGTCGACGCCCCATTGTGGAACGGTCAGGCGATGAGTGCAAGGAAGAAGATGGCGTTTGTCGATGAGTTGCTTAGCCGCGACGCACCGCGAACCGCCCCATTACTAACCAGCTGAAGTTCAAAGGTGTTTGTCCAGGAACTCCAACGTCAGTTTCACGGCCCGATGATCGGTCGCCGGAATGTCTGTTCCCTCGATGGTCTCGGTCACCTCGATGAACTCAATCTGCATCTTCTTGCGATAATTACGTTGAGTGCAACGGTTGCGAATCGACTGCGAAATCAGAATGTGATCGATCTGGTTCCGTCGTCCGGAGAATTCGTAGGTCCAGTGTTGACGAATGCGCCGATTGAATTCGTCGCTGGACTCACTGTCGCGCCGCTTGAAAAACCTGGGGCCGCCGGTCTGCGCGAGATCCTCGTTCAAATCGTCGAGACCACGAATTCTCCTCATCGCAGGCTGACCACGATGGTCGTTCAGGTCGCCTACCACAATCACATGTTTGTTCTCAGCAAGTTGTTTGAGATAATTCCGACGCACGATCGATGCCTGCGCGATCCTCTTCGCGTCACTCTCGTGGCCGCCGCGTTCGCTCTTCAGGTGCACCGGATAAAGATACACGACTTCGCCGTCAATTCTGATTGCGGCCCGCATCCCTTTGGAGACCGTCGTCTCGTCTTCGGATTCCACGTCATCCAGTTCACCGAAAAACCCTTCGCGGCCCGGAATACGCGGCAAGATCGACCCCTCGACGAACGGTCGCCGGGAGAGAATGGCAACATTTTGATTCGTAAACTTGTCGCTCGAATCGGCGAAGGCCAGATGGGGATAGTTTTTCTTCAATTCGTCGTGCAAGACTGTGACGTCGTTTGGCGAGGCGTAAATGCCATTCACCCTAGACACGCGAGCGACTTCGGTCAGCACGATCACATCGACGTCAATCCTCTCGATTGTTGCGGCGATTGCTTTGACCGCTTTTCGATATTGCTGCTCGCGGAAGCCGTCTGCCGCCCACGTTCTCAGCTGTGCTTCGGTCCAGGAACGACGATCGAACGGTAGACCGAATTTCACGTGAACGGTCTTTGGCGACAAGAACTGGCAATTGAGCGTGGCAATGGTCACCGTTTCCGCAGCGTTCAAAGACGATGTCCAGCAGACGAGCAATGCAAAAAAGAGCCAGCGCATGGTCGGACCTTTCGTGACAATGTTTTATTGACTTCACACGCCACATTTACGGAATAGACCGACGTTCGGCCGGTTTGTTATCGGCGGGGTGGCCGAAGCTGGAGTTTTTACGAAGCCCCGGTGATCGCGCAAGACCGGGGCTTCCCTTCGGTCCAGTCCCGGCCATCCGATTGCGGTTGTGAAACGACGTCGAAAATCAGGCCAGCAACTTCTTCACAACGTTCCCCGCCACATCGGTCAGGCGGAAATCGCGGCCCTGGAAGCGGTACGTCAGCTGCAGATGGTCGAGGCCCAACAAATGCAGCACGGTGGCCTGGAAGTCGTGGACGTGAACCTGGTCTTTCACCGTGTAATAACCCAACTCATCGGTTTCGCCGACGGTTGTACCTCCTTTAATTCCGCCGCCCGCCATCCACATCGAATAGGCGTCGATATGATGGTCGCGGCCGGCCGTGTCGCGCGGCTCGCCTTGCGGGGTGCGGCCGAATTCGCCGCCCCAAATCACCAGCGTGTCGTCCAGTAACCCTCGTCGCTTCAAATCGCTAATCAACGCGGCTGCCGGGCGATCGGTCTCGCGGCAGCGGTCTTCCAGCGGCTTGTCCAGATTGGTACCGGGGTTGCCGTGATGGTCCCAATCGGTGTGATACAGCTGCACGAACCGCGTTCCCTTTTCCACCAGACGCCGTGCCAACAAACAATTGCGACCAAACGACGGTTTGGCCGGATCAACGCCGTAAAGATCGAGTGTCTCTTTCGTTTCGCCGGCGAGGTCCATCAATTGCGGCGCGCTGGTTTGCATGCGGTAGGCCATTTCGTAGGCGGCAATCCGCGTCGAAATCTCGGCATCGCCCACCTGCTTGAGCCGTAACGTATTAAGCTGTGCGACGGCATCGACGAATTCGCCCTGCTGTTTCGGGCCGATGCCCTTGGGCGTCGAGAGATTCAAGATGGGGTCAGCACCGTTCAGGAACGGCACTCCCTGGTATGTCGTTGGCAAAAAGCCGCTGCCCCAAAGTGGAGTCCCGCCGCGCGGTCCACGGGGACCGGAATGCATCACGACAAAACCGGGCAGATTTCGTGATTCGCTACCGATGCCGTAGGTGGTCCATGCGCCCATGCTCGGCCGGCCGAATCGCGGCGAACCGGTGTTGGTGAACATCTTCGCCGGACCATGATTGAACACGTCAGTCTTCATACTGCGAACGATAGCGATGTCGTCGGCGTGCGCGCTAATGTGCGGCAGCAATTCCGAAATCTCCGCACCGCTTTCGCCGTGCTTTTTGAACTTGCGGCGCGTGCCCAGCAGTTTGGCGTCCTTCTTCAAAAATGCAAACCGTTTGTTCTCGACGTACGACGGCGGAATGACTTGCCCATCCAACTCCTGCAGCTTGGGCTTGTAATCGAACAACTCCAGATGGCTTGGGCCACCCGCCATGAACAAGTAGATCACCCGCTTGGCCTTGCCGGGGAAATGCCCGTCGCGCGGAAAGAGCGGGTTCGTCTTCCGGTCGGCCGTCTTCGAGTCGGCGGCCAACAGACGGCCATCGCTCATCAACGACGCCAACCCCAGCGCACCGAGATTGACTCCACAACCGGCAAAGAAGTGGCGGCGGGTGATGTCACGCAAGGCTTGTTGTTCGGTGTTCATGGTCAGCATTCTCGTTCCTGTTTACTGGTTTCCAAGCTCCAGCTTGGGTACCCGGCTTCTCGAAGCTCTGCTTCGCTCGATCGAAAGCAAAGCTTCCAGTCCTCTTCTGCGATGCGCGCGATCAGCGTTCCCAAGCCGGAGCTTGGGAACGAGTGGACGCATCGATCTACTCCCGTGTAATGAACTCATCCAGATTCAAAAAGACGCGGGCCACGGCGGTCCACGCGGCCGCTTCGGCTGCGCCGATGCCTTCTGGACGAATCGCCGGTGCCACTTGTGCGGCATCCTTGTCCGCCGATTCAAATCGTTTACGTTGTTGCGCGACAAATTGTGTGAGGACTGCGAATTCCTGTTCGCTTGGCTCTCGCGACAGGCAAACGCGGAACGCGTACAGCAACCGTCCCGAGTCGTCTTTGGGGCCGTCAGTCAGAATGCGCGTCGCCAATCCTTGTGCCAATTCAAAGAACGAATGATCGTTGGCCAGTGTGAGTGCTTGGAGCGGCGTGTTGGAGCGGGCACGACGCGTACAGGTGTTGTTGGCACGCGGGGCATCGAATGTCGGCAGGAACGGATACGGATTTGATCGCCAGAAATAGACATACATTCCGCGACGGTAGCGGTCGTCCCCTTTGCTTTCCGGCCACGCTTTGGAGACCTGCGTGAGCAGGTTGATGCCTTTCGGCTGTGGCGGATAAACGCCCGGTCCACCCAACTTCTGCGACAGCAGCCCGCTCGACGACAAACAGACATCGCGAATTGCTTCGGCTTCAAGTCGAATCCGCGATTGTCGTGCGAGCAGTTGGTTGCCCGAATCTTTCTCGTAGAGTTGGGGACTGACACGCGACGACTGCCGATACGTTGCCGACGTCACAATCCGCCGGTGTAACCCCTTGTTATCCCACCCCGAGGCGACAAACTCGATTGCCAGCCAGTCGAGCAGTTGGGGATGCGATGGTGCCGTTCCCTGTGTGCCGAAGTCGTTCTCGGTTTCAACCAGTCCCGTCCCGAAGAACAACTGCCAATAGCGGTTGACCGTCACGCGCGGCGTCAGCGGATTCTCTTTTGAGACCAACCAGCGGGCCAGATCGAGTCGCCCGGGGTTCTTAATATTCTTCGGCAACTGCGGCAAGACGGCCGGAATCTTCGGCCGCACGATGGCCCCTTTCCGTAGAAAGTCGCCGCGAATCATCACGAAGCTTTCGCGCGGCTTCTTCACCTCACGCATAATCATCGTCGTCGGGATGATCTGTGTGAGTTCGCGTTCGGATTTCTTTAACGCGTTCAATTTATCGACGAGCGGTTGACGTGTTTCATCGGTCCCGCTGTACGCGGCCTTCAGCACGGCTTTCTGGCCGGGGGTCCGCTTGTCGGAGACGACGGCCACACTCGCTGCGACACCGGCCGGCACGACATGACCTGCCGACAATTCGCTGGTTACCGACAGCCGAAACCGGCCGATGAGATACTTCGCCGACTTGCTTTCGTGCTTCAGCGAAAACGTCAGTCTGGTCCCGACCGCCTGTTCGAGCGGCTGCTGTAGCACGAAAATCGCTTCGCGATCAACGTTGGCACTGCCCTGCCCTTTGGCAACGTTAATCGCCCAGCCGGTCTGTGCGTTGTCGTCGATGGCATGCGCTGCCGGGAATCCATCCTGCGACCAATCGGCCGCCGTCTTCGAGAATTTCAACGGCGCCGTTGCTGCGCCGTTTGCTTGCGTTGCTGTCACGGTTGCGGAAAATTCGGTGAGTACGAAATTCCCATTGTCGGCCAGACCGGGGCCGTTCTTCGGCAACCCGGAATTCGTCAGCACTTCCAATCGCACGGCCACAACTTTTCCGACGGGAACATCGACCGTCACAGTGTAGGTATCGTTGGCGGGGATGTTGCCGTTGCCCCCAACAATCAGCGATCGGTCGTCGAACTCGTTGATGGTCGCGTTCGCCTTCGACTTGAATTCGACCGCGTCCAGCATCACCCACTTGGGTGCGGCGACCGCGGCGATTTCTGTTTCCCATTTGTCTTGTCCCACAGCGATCTTTGCGTCGTGTGCCTTTAGTATCTTCCCGGTGCTGGCGATGTCGGCCCGCAGTTGTTTCTGCCGCGTTTCCTGTGTCGGCGTTGGCAGCGGGATGATTGGCTGGATACTTTTGATATCCTGCGTGCCGTTTAAGAACGCATACATCTCGTAGAATTCGCGCTGTGAAATCGGATCGAATTTGTGGTTGTGGCAACGGGCACAGCCGACCGTTAATCCGAGGAACACCGAGCCGGTCGTCGAGAGACGATCGACGACCGCATCCACACGAAACTGCTCCGGGTCGGTTCCGCCCTCTTGGTTGATTAAGGTGTTACGGTGAAAGCCGGTTGCGACCAATTGGTCGCGCGTGGCGTCGGGCAACAGGTCGCCGGCGATTTGCTCGATCGTAAATTCATCGAACGGCTTGCCGTCATTGACTGCGTCGATGACCCAGTCGCGGTATTGCCAGATGGAACGCGGGCCGTCGATCGTGAAGCCGTTCGAGTCGGCGTACCGGGCCAAGTCGAGCCAATGCCTGCCCCAACGTTCGCCGTAATGCGGCGACGCCAGCATGCGATCAACGAGTCGTTCGTAAGCCCCCGGTTGATTGTCGGCGAGAAACTGTTCGACCTCGTCGAGAGACGGCGGCAGCCCAAGCAGATCGAGACTGAGCCGCCGAATGAGCGTGGTTCGGTCAGCTTCGGCAGAAGGCGATAATCCTTCCTTTTCCAATCGCGCCAGCACGAAACGGTCGAGCGGCTGATGCGACCAAGCGGCGTTCTTCACAGTCGGCAACTTCGGTCGCCCGATGGGCTGAAACGCCCAGTGATCACTCTTTGCCTGCTCGTTGCTGGCCACTTCGTCCTTCGGCGCTTTCGCCCCTTCGTCGATCCAGCGTTTGATGAGGGCGATCTCTTGCGGTTTGAGCGGCGGAAGCTCGAACGGCATTCGCGAGATGTCATCGTCGTCTTTGCTAATTAGCGTCAAATAAAGCAAGCTCTTGTTGCTTTGGCCGGGAACGATCGCCGCGCCACGGTCTCCGCCGGCGGTTGCCAGTTTCGCTGTGTCGAGTCGAAAACCCGACTGCGGCTTCTTGGCCGTATGACACTCGTAACAATGCTTGACCAGCAGCGGCTTGATTTGCGTTGTGTAATCGACCGGCTTGATCTTCCCGGCCGATTCGTCGGCAGCGAACGCAACGTAACCAACGGCGACCATAACGGCTGCCAGTGCAACACAAATACTGGCTCGCGATTTCATGCGTTCATCCCGAAGATAAGAGTCAACATTGACGGCAGAGTCCCCCACCGTCGTTCCGTCAAACCAACAGTGGCTACGCGCAGAGAGTCAACGCCTCGACGCATCAGCTATCCAGCATATCACCCCAGCCTAGAGACAGGCAAGCACGCCCGGTCTGCAGAGATGATGAACGGGCGAGCGGAGAAGAAAATCCAGCGAGCGGCCAGCTTTATGCCGGTCGTTTCAGCCCACCCGCCCGCTGCATGCGTCAACTCAATCGTTCAACCGGCATAAAGCCGGCCGCTCGCTTGAATCGCTCTCCGGAAACTCGTGCACGGTCATTCTCCTTCCAGCCCCAGGCTGGAAATACGAAAACCGCCTCCTTCGGTGCGAAAACTGAGCTGTAGCGGCCTTCCCGACTGTTCGGCCGGCTGACTGCAATTGACTACCCTGGTCCCGTTGCAGATCACCAGCACGCGGTTGCCGGTCGCTGTCAGCCGCAGTTTCGTCGGTTTCTCCAAAACAAATGGCACGGAAAATCGCCGCTGCTTAATGAGCGTCCGCTTCCCTTTGATGATGGAAGAAATCTTAACCACCTCGCGCGAAAACTCGGCCTGCATCAGCGTGTCGGTCGTCGGTGCAAACAATCGAATTTGAAATCGTCCTGATTTGCCCAGCGGCGCGATGAGGCACTCAACAGTGATTTTTCTGTAGTCGCGGCGGAACGTAGCCGATGCTGGCTTGTTCCCGTTCGATTGCATTGCTGCGGGCCGGAAGTTCCAACCATCCGCTTTCCAATGTGACGGGAAAAACGGGTCCTGCCAACTCGTCCGCGCGGCATCGAATTGCGTCGCGTCGTCCGAAGTGATCTCCGGCGTGCGAACGTCGGCGGCGGCATGACCGTTGGTTGATGGCGGTTGGACGACCGGTTCGCTCTTGCTGTCACCATTGGCTGCATGGCTGGGCGAATCGTCTTGGGCCGGGTCAGTCTCCGCAGTCTGCGGTGAGTCTTCCGGCTTCGGCTCCGTCATGCCGACCGTCCACCACCAGATGCCGCCAACCATGATCGCGGTAACAATCAGCGTTCCAAGATTCGACACGACGCGCGACCCCAGCGACGGTTTCGGTACATCCAACCGTTCATCGTCGGCAGAGTTTCTGATCTCGTGTCGTTCGGTCATTGGCGTTCAGCGCTGTTCGACGCTTGCGGGCTGTCGGGCGAGTTGCTGGGTTAACAATGCGCCCAGAGCCTCTTCTAAATAGATCGACTCCAAACCGGCCGATTCTTTGAGTCGTTTGTATTCTTCCACAAATTGATCGATCCGCCGGCTGTCGGTCGCGGCTCTGGTGGCCCGCAGCAGAATGTTTTTTGGTGTGTGTTCCATGTCGATGAATTCGACGACCTGCGTTCGGTAACCGCAAATCTCCAGCGCAGCGGCTCGCAGTCCGTCGGTTGCTTCGGCGGCGAATCGTTCCTTCAGGATGCCGTGCCTGAGCAGCCCGGCGAGCGCGGGACTGTCAATTTTGTTTGCCAGTTCGTGCTGACAACAGGGGACCGCGAGGATGACATCGGCCCTCCAACGAATCGCCTGCGCCAGCGCGTCATCGGTTGCGGTGTCGCAGGCGTGCAGCGACACCGCCAGATGAACCGGCTCGTTTGCTTCGTGGACGCTGATGTCTCCTTCCTGAAACTCCAGCCCGGCGCAGTTCAGTCGTTTCGCAATTTCCCGACAGTTGTTGATGACATCGGTCTTCCGGTCGAGGCCGACAATGTGTACCGATCTCGCATGCACGTTCGTCAGCAAATAGTGCAACGCAAATGTCAAATAACTCTTGCCGCAGCCAAAATCGACGACGTTCAAAGTCCCTTCGGTGGGCAATTGGTCGTAAACGTCGTTCACCAGTTCCAGGTACCGATTGATCTGCCGAAACTTCTGGTACTTGGAACTGTGGACGCGTCCGGCCGGCGTCATCACGCCGATCTCGATAAGAAACGGGCACGGTTCGCCGTCGGCGATGAGATAATTCTTCGCGCGATTGTGCGTCTTCACACGGCGAGTTTTTGTCGCTGCCGATTTGCGGACGCGAATCGATCCGCCCGTGGCAGCGCGGGCCATGTAGTCGGCTTTCACGGTGAAGAGATGGCAGTGCGCGTAGGCTGCACCAAACAATTCTGCGACTCTGCGATTGGCATCGGCCGGCTCGAGATTCTCGTGTGTCTCCAATCCGTCTCGCCGCGATGCAAATTGATAGACGGTCGCATCGCTAACGATGACCGGCCGCACCGTCAGCTTATGCGGCATATCGTCGGCAACCTTCCGCCGTTTGCTCAACGACAGCGCAAGGCAATCCCCCGTAACGAGCGCGTCCCGAATGATCTTCTGAAACTCTGCCATGGATTCGTTTTCGATGTCCTGCAACGAGATGAGTTAATAAAGTAGGCGAGTCGCCGGCTTTAAGCCGGCGGGTATTATCATGAGTCTATGTGCTTTGAACTGATGAAGCCCAACAGCCGGCATAAAGCCGACCGCTCGCTTGATGTCGCTCGCTTGGTGTCAACTAGCGCGAAACCCATGTTACTGGGTTTCGTCTCCGTTCTACGTTAAGCTGCATCCTAATTCATTTGCGGCTTTTCGCTTTCCACTCTATGCGGAGCGAATCGGCGGGGCAACTCGGAATCTGATCCACAGCATTTAGTCCATAGCGGAATCTGCCATGTCTTCCAAGTTGAATAAGAAACAGAAGAAGCAGATTGACGTCGCGCGCAAGAAACTTGCCAAGCTGCACCAATTGCTGGGGTATGCCCGAAATCAGCCCGATGATCCTGCGGAGGTTCCGCGGCTGGAAGCAGAGATTGCCGACCTGCAGCAGCAGATTGAGAAGATTCAATCCGAAGGCTGACATCTGACGTTCTCCCCCATCCGAACGCTACGCCCGTGTCTGATTTTCCTCCGACTCTGTTCGTCGTCCACCCAAAAGAACGGCGAAAGAAGTGCACCGTCGAACCGTTGCGCGGACGGGACGGATTCTCGTTCCATAAGTTCTCAAATGGCCGAGCCGATTCACTCGAAGGCTACGTACGGATTGGTTTCGGTGGCCCACAGTTGAGCAGCGACGACATCGATTGCGGGCTGTTGTTTCTCGACGGAACGTGGCGATGGGCCGAGCAGATGGGAAGCGACTACGACGATCTGCCCGTGCGAAGTCTGCCCGATTGGACCACGGCCTATCCACGCGTCTCCAAGACTTTCGAGAATCCGCACGCGGGGCTGGCGACAATTGAGGCGGTGTACGTCGCCTACACAATCCTCGGCCGCGATACCGCCGGCTTGCTTGATGACTACTACTGGGCGGAAGCGTTTCTAACGCTCAACGGCGTGACGAACGGTGAAACACCGACGAAGACAATGGGCACGCCAGCACCATCCACCGACTGAAACACCGAATTCACTTTTCCCTTCACGAGAAACAACCTGAACTTCCCCAAACTT
>Ga0209501_10004799_pt1 | contig 12751 bp, 17 predicted proteins | sample ArcticOcean_MG_C_4_FD_187434 | JGI IMG/M metagenome (GOLD analysis project Ga0209501, IMG submission 187434) | Marine microbial communities from western Arctic Ocean - ArcticOcean_MG_CB4_134 (SPAdes) (version 2) | ecosystem: Environmental > Aquatic > Marine > Oceanic | place: Arctic Ocean...
CCATATTTTTTATTAAATTCTTCAGAAGGAAGATGATAATCTAAATCACTTGCTTTCATAGTAGTATATCTTCCCTATTAGCTCCAGCTTCGAGAGGTTCTTCCGCAACATATTTTGCGATTCTTTCCACCATAGACAACTTTGGTATATTGAATTCATCATTAATGCTGTAAAAATGCATCTTCGATTTTTTACGCCAGGCTAAAGCCATTGGGGCGTGTAGCATCCCAGAGCCTAAAGGTTCTTCAGCCACTTTTTTTGCGATTCTATCTACTGCAATATTTTCCGTTAAAACCCACATAGTATCGCTCAACATATGGGTTACGTTTGTGGGCTGTCTTTTTTCTTCCATATGTGGACGCCATCCTTTTCTGCTACCGTAGTTTTTCATTATATAATGGGGGTAACTCAGCTCCTCTTTCTCCCTGCAATGGCAAACCTGGCTCGTAGCTGAAATTAGAATTAATTAAAATTCTATTTTTATGTTTTGATGGAGAACTTCCAGTATGTAAGAGACAACCATCAAATAAAGCTAATCTATTTGGTTTTGGGGATACTCTTTCAACTATTTTCAAATCTTCCTGTTTGGGATGACACGAATTTGAAGCAGTCTCTGGTTTTACATTATAAAGTATAGTATCTCCATCTGTTTCATTTACATAATACACGGTACCTACATTGGGAAAGAAATAATCTACGTGAGGGAGATGTATATATTCATCTTTTGACCAAGTAGTTAAATCTGCTCTCGCTCTTAAAATTCCTTTACATTTAGCAACATCCATCATTTGATACAACGCCGGTTCAATAAAACCTCCGAGTGGAGGCTGCGATCCCTTCTCCTCATCCCAAAAATAGTGTGCAAATCCGTATCCGTATGGTCCTCCTTCTTCTTCCTTTCTGGCTGAGTCTGTCATATCACTGCAATACATCCAATTAAATTTTTGGCTAAGCAAAAGTTCTAGTATATTCTTATGATATGATTCGGTCAAAAAATCATCAATTATTTCTAAATACATTTATCTCCTTTCTGCATCATCTATTTTAGGAAAGCGGTCTTTAATTTTAGCACTGGTTGCTCTAATGTACGGATCATCGGTCTTTCTTCTATTCCTTAAATGTATTTCATCTATGTCTCTTATGGCATCATATCCTAATGGATCTAAAAACATTTTCCGATTTTCCTTTTGTATGTGTAACCATACTAATCTGTTACCGGCTATTTCTTCCATTAATTTAGTAAAGGTTGTTCATTGACTCGGCCAGTGTCCGGATTTCTAGTTTGCGTGAATCTCGTTGAGATAGTACCACATACGACCACACCTTCTCCAAGTTTCTCTAGATATTCAACAACACCTACAATTCCATCAGGATCAACGACCATCATCATTCCTATACCATCATTGAATACTCTCTTCATTTCTCCATCGGCTATTTTACCATTTTTTTGTATGAACTCAAATTCCGGCGGTCTAGTCCAATTATCATTCCATCTTGGTCGTAAATTTAAATTTTCTCCCATTAGACGATTAAGATTTTCTCGACCTCCACCAGTAATATGACATATACCGTTAATAGAGGGAGCATACTTACGTAGCACAGCCAATACCGTATTAACATAGATACGTGACGGAGTTAATAGTCGTTTAATTATTTCATCTCTATCCTTAGAACGAAAAGACTCCTTCTCAAGCCAGATTTTTCTAATAAGCGTATAACCATTAGAATGGAAACCGGATGATCTCAATCCAAGTATTACATCATCTTCTTTGATGTTCTTCCCATCTATGTAGTTCGTTTTAGGACAAGCTCCTACACCAAATCCAGCGATATCAAAAGTTTCTATATCAGGATGTATTGCAGTCTCTCCGCTGATTAATGGTGGTTTCCCTTCAAGTCCTTTTAATGCATCATTAATGCCGTCTATCAATTCAAAATATTCATCGTTAATGACGGGCACGGCTAGATAATCATTCATAAACAAAGGAGTTGCACCAAAACATACTATGTCATTGAACACCATTGCTACGAGGTCTTGTCCAAGATTTTTGATGGACACCCCCTCAACGTCTTTGTTTTCTAGATATAACTTAATCTTTGTGCCAATTCCGTCACAACCTGATACGAGATAATCTCCTCCCACATCGACCGCCCCGGCGTGTCCGCCTAGCCACGGCATTTTTGCGGCCAGTTTCACATTAAATATCTCTTGCTCGTGAAGACTTACTCCTACTGATTCATAATCCATTTTTTACCATTTTCCTAAAGGACATTTACTTGATTTTAATCTCGTTTTGACCTTGAGCATACATCCGCATTTATTACAATAATTAATCCAACCTCGTGAAAACAAGTCTCTTGATTCAGGACATTCTTTACAAATTGCTAACCTTTCGTTTGAGAGCAATTTTGATGGACTTGACATATAACCTGTTACAGATTTAACTGTTCCCCAAACGCCAGCTTCATCCTTGCAATCAGGACAAGGAACATTCGGCTGTAAGTTCTTATCTTTTATCTCATAAGACTGTCCCGTCCAAGGATTTGTTCCTGTTTTAGTTTTTTTTGCCATTGCTAGTATATAATCTGTGTTTTGGATGATCTTCGCCTTTAACTACTACATACGGTAGCGGTTTAGAAGTATTTGGATGGTCTTTACATTTCTTTTCCCAGGACGTCCAAGCATCTTTAGACAATTCGTTCCGCTTATCTTTGGCGTCCATCTTATTATCGAAACCAACAGCGACTATTTTTTTGACTTTCGTGTCCATAACACTATATATATTTTGTCCTGGAAATGTTGGACTATTAGTTACTATTACTGCCATTTTTCCACTATATATGAAAATTAAAATTGATTACTATTCTAGTTTTTTTATCAGTACAAGAAGTACCCCGATGTTCCATTCCCACTGGAAAATAAACAAATCTATTTGCTTCAGTTTTGACTATTGTTCCATCCTCAAATTCTGTATATCCATTATTAGTATTCATATACAATATTCCAGTAGTCCATTCTCCTTCCAAATTTTTGTGCGGAATATCAGTATGAAATCTACCTACTTCTATCTCTGATGTTCTTGGTACTAAATTTGCTTTTATCCTGTAAATGCTTTTAACTTTTAGTTCGGTGGAAATGAAGGAAAAAACTCGTGAGCAAATTTCTGGTAGTTCTTTATCTTTTGCTATATCATAAAATAAGTGAGTGAATTGAAATTTATTCTCATCATCGAAATAATCAATATTATCCATATAATACCAAGGAATCTCATCTCCCAGCATTATCATTTGAAGTTTTTGAAAATCGTCCGGATGTATGAAAGTATCAGTTATTATTGGAGATTGTATCATAATAAATATTTCCAGCAATTGAAATTCTTTCTTTGTCGCAATTATAAAAAGGCTGAACAAGATGCATCATTTTTGAAGGAAAAAATAACATATTTCCCTCTGATTCTTTATCTAAAAAATAACTATGATATGCAATATCACCTAATATTTGAGTATAATGAAATTCAAAATTGGATGCTCTGCCGGTGGCATTATTAGCACCAATTGGTATTGCGTGTTGTTCTTTATAATCAGTAGGAATTTTTACCCATATTACAAATGACCATATTCCAGTATGATTATGAAGAGGATTAAACTCATTCTCTTTTTGAAAATTAACCCAAAATGATTCTAGACAATAAGATGTACTTGTCGTTAATATATCGAATTGTGCTTTTCCAATTGGAATACTATTATGTGTCAATTGTTGTATTTCATATGAAGGATAAGATTTTGAAAATTTATGAATGAGTTCACTTAAAACGGTTTGATAAAACCATCCGTCTTTGTCCTTCAAATATAGTGTCTTATCAGGTAGTTGTGATAACTGATCTTCCCCCTGTTCTTTCGCAGTTTCAATATAATTCTCCAATCTTGTCATTACAGATTGAGATAACTTTATTTCTAACCATCCGATGGATTGTTCTGGGACAATTTCTGAAATGTTCACTATATTTAATCCTTTTATCATATATTATCAGCCACAGTCTTATCTAATCTCAATTCTTGAAAGATAGGTAAAAACAACGACCAATATTCACTATTTTTATCCTTGATTTTTTCATTATATTTAACGGTAATTATCTTTCCAATGTATTCAGCAGGATCCATCTTTCGTTGTTCATCACTCAAACCCGATCCAACATTAACTTTAAGACTTCCATCCTTTGTCGTACAAGAAAGTGAACCCACTAAACCTTCATATTTGCCAGTACCCTCAAGAAATCCTTCGACTAAAAGGTCTGCTTCAAGTTCTGCTTTCATCTTCACTTGATATTTAGAACGTTTGTTCTCCCAAGGAGAATCACCATTCTTTACAATAATTCCTTCTTCTCCAGCTCCTAATGCTTCATTGAAGATTTCCTCACAATCAGCATAACTTGCTACAGTTTCAGTATGCAGGATACTAATAAGATGTTTTTCTTGGGCATTATATATTCCTTCCATTCTTTTTTCTAAAACATCAACTCGGTCAAAATACGGTATCTCACAAATTCCTTTTTTGAAATCTTCTAAAGGAATCATATCCCAACATTCAAATCTAACACGTTTGGTTTCTTCAGGTGATATAGTTCCCTTTACTGCTTTATTTAGTATTCCATTACCCGTCTTTCTATCAAGAATAAACAGGTCATTCTCATCTAGTACAAGCAATTCTCCATCAAGAACAGCACCGTGAAATACATCTAGATTTGCTAAAGTGGGAGATTTGTAAAATACATTCATTATAAATTCATCAAAATGTCCATCTAGATTAATCTGTTTACCATTTCTTGAGCGAACATCGACTATGCCTTCCGAATCAATAATAATATTTGCTCTCATACCATCCAATTTTGTCTGTACTAGAGCAGGATATTTAATAGCCTCGAAAGCCTTTTTATTAAAAGCACTTGCTAACATACAAGGATATGTTTCAATGAATTTTTTACCAAATATTTTGTTCACAGTAGCAATGCTTACACCACACTTCAGGTCCTTCGTCACCACTCGTTTAATAACTTCCGCATTATTTTCTGTCAATGTTGATAAAATCCTCTGGAGTTGCTCAATAGCGGCATTACCAGTGTATTCCCTGTTTGTTAGAGTCTTTAGTCCTTCTAATCCCCACCTTAACGATTTAATGGGCTGATCTTCTCTCTGTACATAGTGAGGAATTTTTCTCTGATAATATTGAATATATGGATCTAGTGTGGCTTTCAGAACAAGTTTTAATTGCTCATTATCCTTATTCTTTTCAAGAACAGACTCCTTAAACAATCGGGAATTATTGCTTTCGAGATCGACTAAAATATCAAATACTTCTACCATTTACATCCTTTTGAGTTTTTATGTAATGCTTCTAATCTTTTAAGATGATCTTTCCGCTGTTTTAGTTCCAGCTCCAGTTTTTCTTCTGCTTCTCGTTCTTCTTCATTCTTTAATCTTAGTCTCATATCCCTAATATCCTTTTGATCATCCATATCGACCTTAGTGAAAGTGTGTATTGAAAGAAAATGAAATTCTGTCTATATCTTCTATATTCATAGGAACTTTATGTTCTATCCACGGAGGGAATAAAATAAGAAGATTTGGACTTGGTTCTATTGTAAATATACTTGAATTTACTGGATTCCAGATTTCTATCATATCTGGTCCCCAATAAAATGAATTAATATAGCGATATGGATGTTGAAAAACAATAGGTGCATTTCCTGGTCTTAAATAAAATGCACCGGACAAGATGGAATAATGATGACAATGAAAATCATTTAGATGTCCTTTTCCATTTATATTAACCCACATACTGGTAATACGTTGTTTCTTCTCCTTTTTTAAATCTATATTTTCACAATAAGCATTTGCGGATTCTACTATTTTATTTTTAAGTTCTACAACTTCCGGATGTGTTTCATTGATAATATCCCTACTTTGCCATCCTCCCATATTTGTTTGATGGACTCCCTCTGGATCTTTACGTTTCATTTCATAAGAAAATTCAATCAAAGAATCAACATTTAATTCGTGTTCCGTTAATTGTACTGGACACGCAAATAAATCTAGATATTTCATATCAAAAATCTGTGATTACATCCGTTAATTTAGACAATCGATTCATAATAAAATAGTTATATAATTTCTTACGACTACCGGGTGGTGTTTTCTTATATGCATTTTCTATATCATTGACAAGGTCTTTTGGAATCTTATCAAAATTAACAAGTTCATCATTCCTTTCCCATCGTTTAGTCATTTCCGCAGTTGTACAAATCTCTTCTGGTTTCTGGGTCAACCATACGTCCAATTTCTTTTGAGCAACAGAATTTTGTCTAATGCCCTCTACAAGGCAATCATCTTGCGATAAGAAATTTGGTATTCCATCACCCCTATCTCCACGGATAGTGTGTTCTTTAAGATACGCTATTGGATTTGGATGTCGTACAAACTTCTTTTGCATAGGAGAATATTGCACAACTCCTTTGTATTTCTGTAATTGAATAAAGTCTTTATCGGATGACAGAATGCAAATTTTCTCTTCTGCGTGGTGATATTTACATATCACACCAATGACATCATCTGCCTCTGCTCCCATAACTTCAATGAATTTATAAGGGAAATGTTCTTTCAAATCTGACCGTAACTGATCAAAGATTTTGAAGATGATTTCCCAATCGAAAGGAGATTTTGCTCTACCTTCTTTTCGACCTGCTTTATAAAGAGGAAACACATCCTTTCGCCAGTAGTGTCTGCTATCGTTACATATAATTAATTCTCCATATGTCTTATTGAATTGCTTTCTATAATTCCGGAGAGTATTCAATATCATATGTCTTAACAAGTCCTCTGATACATCTGCCTGAGTCTTAGCATTCATCATCAAATTTCCAATCATTACTTGATTGAAGTCAATCAATATCATTTTTTATTGCCTCTTTAAGTTCACGTATTGCCTGTGTCAACCGGTCAATAGCTTTGACCAGTTCATCTTTAGGCTCTTCTTCTGGGATCTCATCTACAAAATCCATACTATAGCCTTTTCAGTTCTTTGATGAATTCTTTGGTGGTATCAGTCTTTTTCCACTCTTCAACTTGATTCCATAATGTTCTCACCTCATTTATCAGTTTAGACATTTCATCTTGACAAAGAGAGTATATTGGCATTTTTATTAATAAGTCTATTATACTAGGTTTAAAGGTCATTGTCAAGTCTTTTATGATAGCTTGGCGATTCTTATTTTTGAAGTCGAGAGTTCCGTTGATAACCATTTCAATAAATTTAATCTTTGCTTGAATGACTTTAAGAGTCTCGATGCCTTCTGATATGAGGTACTTATATCTTTCATCATATTTTAGGATACGATAGTCACAAAAGTCCTTAATGATATTGATGGGAGAATCATAGACTTTTAAATTCCCTTTCTCGGTAATGACCGTAATATTCTCATTGATCTTTTTTCTCAATTTGAATAGGGAGACAATTTGATGGTCAGTCAATTTTTTGGCACGCTTTAACGTGACATCAAACTTGAATCCAGTCTTGTCGCATTTGTCTGTATATGATACAATTTTTCCAGTATCTTCCAATTTGTCTAGAATTTGGACGTATGTTTCTCTATTGAATCCAATCGGCACTTCAGTAATTTCTAGTTTGGTTTGTCCTGTTAGAGTGAATTCGCCCTCACAATAGATTTCATCATTCTCCTCATAGACTTTTCCAGAAAACTCTGGATAGTATGGGAGAAGTTTTTCTTTATCTATGTTCTTTCGTTGAAGATATGTTTGACACAACTTTGAAATTTCTTTTGGATTTCTCGGTTGTATTTCTGTAGCAAAGCCGACAGCGATTCCTTTAATTCCATTCACTAACACCCAGGGAATAATAGGTAAATAGAATTCTGGTTCAGGGTCTTCTGGGTCGGCACTCTTATCTGCGACCATCGTATCAGCAAAATATTTGTCGTAATTTGCACTCATTTTGACAAATGTATATCGTGGAGCGGCCGCATCTGGCACTAATCTTGATCCGAAACTTCCTTCTCCCTCAAGCAATGGTATATTATTTGAATGAACTTGAACCATCTTCGTAATAGCTTCGTTTAATGAAGCATCACCGTGATGATAATTAGCACTTGATATAGTATTACCACTTAATGAAGCGGTCTTGATCCGACTATTCTTGGCAGTCTTCAATGCTGTGAAAAGAATTTTTCTCTGTGATGGTTTGAGTCCATCAATCATATGAGGAATTGCTCTACTGTACAGAACGTATTTACTGTAGTCCTTATATTTTCCGTCAATTAGTTCAGATATATTCATTGCATTAACCATTGTTTTCTTGGGAGTGCGTTTTTCCCAAACGCAGTTTCGAGTGAAGCATTACTTCCGCTATCGTATTCAATGACCTCAGTCACTGGTTCATTAATCATCAAATCATATTCGTCTATTGATAAACTACCTAATCCCTTATTATACTCTATTTTCCAACTGTGGTCGAAGGATTCGTCCGCAAAAGATTTTAGATCATAGAATCTTTTAATTGATTTACCCTTCTTGGCGATGACAATAGGAGATTTAATTAATAGTATTCGCTCTTCCTCGAATAGTTCTTTCCAGTTAGAAAAGAAGTTTACTAGCAATGCGGCAATAGAATCACCATCGAAATCAGCATCCGCTAAAATGCCTATCTGACCATAATTCAAATCAACTGGCGGTTCGCCTAATTCCAATCCTATAATGGACATCAGTTCAGATAATTCTTTATTCTTCATAATCTCTGTGGCTTTCAACTCTCGCACATTTCTGGGCTTTCCACGCAGTGGAAATCCACCGTGAATATCTGTTTTACGTACATTGATTAAATTGGATATTGCTGATTGTCCTTCTGTGATAAACAAAATCTTATCATCAACATTTTTGGAAGATGCGGAGATATGAGTGGCTACTTTCTTTTTCTTCATACCCTTGTTGGCTTTGCGTAACGCACGGGACTCTGCCAACTGTTTTTTCAGTAGGAGCGTTTCGATAATAGGTTGTATTATCTCATCATTCCTCAGAATACGTCCTATGAATTTCTCATCAAGGAGTCCATCAAAAATAGGTTTAATATCGTTTGCATTGTTAGTCAGGCGTTCTTTTGTCTGAGAATCAAATTTGGGATCGCCTACTGAATTGGTGATAGTGGCGAAACACAGGTGATTTTTAATATCCGATGTACGTACTGCAATTCGATGTTTCTTTTTGATAGCCTCTTTTAATGTGTACGATATATCATTAGAGACAATATCACAATGTACGCCCCCTCCGAAAGTGTCAATACCATTAATAAAGGATATATGCTCATAAGTCTCTGCGGGAAGGACTGCCACTTTAAATTTAGATGTTTCAAGTATCTCAAAATGATCTCCTATTTTCTTTAAATATTGTTTGAATGTACTCGCTTGAACGACACGACCATTATACTTAAATCGTATCTTTGGAAAACATACTGCTAGATCATAGATCCTCTTTTCAATCAGATTCTTATGATCTTCATCAAGTCCGTTCATACCGAGTCTATCAAAGTCTGGGAAAAACGAAACGTTAGTACCTAATATGCCTTTAGATTCAGTTATCTCAGAATCAATCTCGGACAGATTATGTCCACAATGAAGTCTAAAATGTTTTTGCCCATCATCAGTATGAGCGATAAATTTTCTTGATAAGATATTAACTAGAGTAGAGCCGAGTCCGTGCGTTCCGATTGAAACGTGACCATCATCTTCAAAATTAGCTCCAGCTCGTAGATTTGTAAATGCTAATTCTGCTTGGGTCTTGTTTAATTCTGGAATCTCTACAACTGGAATACCACGACCATTATCATTGATTGTGATTTTCCCGTTATCTTCCAGATAGATTTTAATTTCGTTTGCAAATTTAAAATCAGTTCGGAAGCCCTCATCAATACTATTTGATATAATCTCATCAAAGAGCTTGAGAAAAGCAGGAACAATTTTAACTTTTTCCTTAACGATTGATCCGTCTCGCATCACCCATTTGTCGTGAACACCAATAGTGGTGTCTCCGACATACATTCCTGGGCGATGTAGGACGTGTTCGATTTCGGAAAGAACTTTTACATCGTTCTTACGCATTAAGATATGGTGGTATTTTGTTGTTATTTGGGGTTGGGTTAGGAATACTGATACTCTTTACAGAGTCTAATCTAAATGATCTCCAGCCGTCTGATGGAATATCATATACTGCAATGGTATTTGCATTTGGTAACTTTACTTTTTCTTCAAATTCACCTAATTGCTCTTTCACAGACTTGGTGGAATCTGAATCTGAATCTTCCAATACCGGTTTCATCCATTCTATATTCTTAGCCTCATCTCCGGTATTATTGGCCATCATACGTTCACTCAAAATCTCTTGGAGTAACGTGCATTCCATAACTCTTTCAGTTCCATCTGCTTTGGTAAACGTAACAATTCCTACGTCATTATAAAGTAGTTCGACTATATCCTCTCGGGTAAGGTCTTTTTCTGCTTTTTCTTCCGTGATAAAAATCTTATATGTTGCTGACATAATATTCTCCTTCTTTCATTATTGATTTTTCACTTCTTTTAAACTATGTATATTATACACCTTCAGGTTCAATAAGTCAAGTCTTTTTTTTGTACTATTTTCAGCTTTTTGTCTTTTTTGGCTGCCCTCGCCATTAGATCCTGTACGTGGGAACTCGGAACATAGGGAACAGCCAGAGGATTAACGTATTCTCTGTCGACCTTTATACCTCTCTCAGCCAGCATTTTATCCAGTTTCTCTTCCTCCGATTCAGGTTCTCCACAAATCTCACCTACGGGACAGCATACACCATCTCCCATCTTTTTAATTTTTTCCATAATTTTATATCTAATAAAAAAGTTCAAAAACTGGAAACCAGTTTAGTAGTATGTGCAGATATATGATTGCAAATATAAATCCAGTTAACATATAGTGTACTATTATACGTGGTCCAATGTTAAATGTCAAGTCTTTTTATGGGAAATGGGTATACCAAGCAGAAACCGAGGTGGCTGCCCAATGTCCCTCTACTGTTTGTCCACCTCCATCTTCCAGAACCATATCTTCAGGACCCATAAGAATCGGTACGTATTTCCATTCGCCAGAGCCATTACCACCATTATTCCACTCTCCATCAGGATAATGAATTCTAATTTGAAATGCGAAGCCTCCGGTGTGATTACCTCCATAAGCGAGTAAAGGATATATTCCATCCTTTACAAGTGAAATTGTTCCAGTGTGATATACGACGCCGTGAAGCCCAGGAACTGCCGCTAGATAATTACCATCATTTCTCGTACCAATTAAACCACTAACGCTTTGCTGATCTGCTCCTAACCAAAGAAAAAGACCATCATCTCCTCCAACTTGAAATTGATACTCTCCAGACACAGGTGCTTTAAAATATCCTGATGCTCTATAAGTTTTGTAATTTCCCAAAGTGGTAAATCTAACGGCTTTCATATTTTGTGGATAACCAGCGGCAGGAGATGCGTTTTCAACATCATTTAAATTAGCATTACTATTGGGAGTTCCAGACCAAGTTCCTGGGGTCCAAGTATAATTACCACTACTCCAAACATAGAAAGTAGTCCAAGTTCCGGCAACACCAATACATCCCGCTTCATCATTGTCATATGTTGGATCAGAACAAGTACCGAAAGATAAGCAAAGTGTTTCGTTATTGTTATAAGCGGAATTTCCGTAGCAAGTTCCACCACCTGCACAGGATGCTTGAGTAGTGTAACTGTTATTAGAGCAAAGTCCTTCAAGTCTGGTATTACCGCTGTAGGCTGACCAAGTTTGACCGTGATATACATCCCAATCTTGACATCCCATATTGTCATATAAGTTAATAGTGTATCCTCGTTTCCAATTCCAATCTTCCCATACTGCTGTAATGGCATACCAGGCGTATTGATATTCCATTAATCCTTCGTTAACCATATCTTCACGAGTGTCATAAAAATAATGATATCCGTCGTCACTTTTTGTAGTAACTTCTCCTGCTAGTTTCCATATTTCTTCAGTATAATCAGTAACAGCCTGATAGCCTAGATAATAGGCAGGCGCACGATAAATTCTAAATTTAGTAGGTCTAGGATATGTTCTATTATAGTCATCGGAAGTCCTTTGAGGAGGTCTCCAACGAATCTGGGATTGTGATGCGTGTAATTCGGAAGCAGGATATCCGCTCGATGTGTATCCCTGTTCATCAAGTACACGACTGTCAGTAGTATCAACAAATGTATGAGGAGGAAACATAGGCTTCCAGAGATATTCTGGTGTAATGGGTATTTCAACTTCAACATCAGGAATAATTGAATCCCAAGTATTATTTTCACTTGTGAAAGTGTTTGCTTGATACCAAGAGTAATTGTAATTATTCCACGTGTAACCGTGATTGGTCCAATGAGAATCCCACGTGTAACCGTAATAATGATAATGGGGATATCCCACTCCATAGTTTTGAGCCCAACACGCTTGGGGATTGTTATTAAACTGCGACAAATAGGCGTGGTTGCTCCAAATATGGTAATAACATTCTCCTGCACTGGTACAGGCTGTTGAGTTAGTCCAACCACCAGCACTACAATCGTACCAGGTATATCCAGAATTAACACACGCGGACTGAGATGTGTGACTTCCACCAGAACAATATGAAGCAGAAGTACAA
>Ga0209501_10004802_pt1 | contig 12750 bp, 11 predicted proteins | sample ArcticOcean_MG_C_4_FD_187434 | JGI IMG/M metagenome (GOLD analysis project Ga0209501, IMG submission 187434) | Marine microbial communities from western Arctic Ocean - ArcticOcean_MG_CB4_134 (SPAdes) (version 2) | ecosystem: Environmental > Aquatic > Marine > Oceanic | place: Arctic Ocean...
AAAAATTCAATATTTTGATACTGATAAAAATGAAAGCTATACACCATATGTTATAGAGACATCTATTGGTCTTGATAGGATGTTCCTTTCAGTTTTATCAAATTCTTATTCTAATGAAACACTTGAAGATGGTTCATCTAGAGTTGTTCTAAAAATTCCCAAACAAATTGCGCCAATTAAACTTGCAGTTTTACCATTACTTAAAAAAAATGGTTTGCCGGAAATTGCAAAAGAATTAATAAATGAATTTAGCTCAGAAGTGAATCTATCATATGATGAGAAAGATGCAATTGGAAGAAGATACAGAAGGCAGGATGCAATTGGGACTCCTTATTGTATTACTATTGATCATCAGACTCTTGAAGACAATACATTTACCCTTAGAGACAGAGACTCAATGGAACAGAAAAGAATAAACAATAAGGATTTAAAAAATATTATTGAAAAAGAATTAACATTAAATAGTCTACTTAATAATTTAAAATAATTGAAGATAATAAGTTATAATGTTAATGGTATTAGAGCAGCCATTAAAAAGGGTCTATTAGAATGGTTAAAAACTGAAGGTCCTGATATAATTTGTATTCAAGAAACAAAGGCAAATAAAGATCAAGTTGAAACAAATCTAATTAACGAAGCAGGTTATGACCACTTTTGGTATTCAGCAGAAAAAAAGGGATATAGTGGAGTAGCAATTTTTACAAAAATCAAACCTCTAAATATTGAGTATGGAACTGGTATTGATTATATGGATAAGGAGGGAAGAGTAATTAGAGCAGATTTTGATAAATTTTCGGTTATTAGTTTATACTTACCATCTGGAACGAACATTGAAAGACTTGGATTTAAATTTAAATTCATGGATGATTTTAAAGAATATATTCATGAATTGAATAAGGTTATCCCAAATTTAATTATATCAGGAGATTATAATATTTGTCATAAAGAAATTGACATTCATGATCCAGTTAGAAATAAAACTGTTTCTGGCTTTTTGCCTGAAGAAAGAGAATGGTTAACTTCTTTTATGAGTAATTCATTTATTGATTCTTTTAGATATATTGATAAATCACCGCATTCATATAGTTGGTGGAGTTATAGGGCTGGAGCTAGAAAGAATAATAAAGGCTGGCGAATTGATTACAACATGGTTTCTCAATCACTAGAAAAAAATATAAAAAATGCTTATTTAATTCCTAAAGCAGTTCATTCTGATCACTGTCCAGTTACTCTAGAGCTAAGTGTTTAATTACCAGTGATTCTTAATGCTTCATCAATATAAATATAGGTGTCTTCAGTAATTTCTATTATTCCTTTCGCTGGATATTTTCTTCCAAACCTTGATATTATAAGATTTATTTCTGGAATAAACATCACGTATTGACCAAGGTGACCTCGCATCATTCCAATTTCATATCCTTTATAATTATCTACCCAAATTCCAATTCCATAAATTGGACTGTCTATAGTAGTGAAAGAAGTTTTAATAAAACTGGAATCTACTAGTTGTTCACCATTCCAATTTCCGTTATTTAAATATAGTTTTCCCATTCTAGATAGGTCTCTTGCATTTGTAGAAAAACAACAAAAAGCTTTAGCATTTCCGCTTTCATAACTATCAAGTTGCCATATTGCATTTTGTTCAGCATTCATTTTTTTCCAAAAGTGTTTGGAAAAGTAGTCTGTAATTTTTTCTCCAGTTGCTCTTTCGATTATAATAGAGAGTATCTGAGTATTTCCGCTATTATAATGAAACTTAATCCCTGGTTTTTCAACAAAAGGTTGATCAAGTATAAGCTTGTTAAGATCTTTAACAAAATATGTTTTAGCCAAAACGCTAAAAGGGTTAAGAGATGACTCTGCCCACTCCATTCCAGAATGCATTGACGCTAGATCAATAACCCTTACTTCATTAGCAAATTCACCTTTTAGTTCTGGGATAAAATCTACTACCTTTTGTTCAAGACTTTTTATATATCCTTCTTCAATAGCTTTTGCTAGTGTTACATAGATGAGCGTTTTCGTCATTGAGAAAGAGTTAATTACTGAATTTTCATCATAACCATTGTAATATTTTTCAGTAAGTATACTGTCATTTTTAATTATTATAAATGAAGCTGTTTCCATTTCGGAATTATACTCATCAAATATCTTAGAAGTATTTTTTTGATTATAATTAATGTGTTTTATCCATGGTTCAGGGTTATTTGACGTTTCAACTTCTACTGTATCAAAATATTTGTTGTCATCAATAAAAACATCTGAATAACCATTAAGATAAACTACTCTAATTCCCTTTATTATATAGTTTAAATCAAAAGTATAAATAAGTGAAAATAAAATTAGAATTGCTATAAACCCATTTTTTATATACTTCATAATTAATCTATTTGTTCATCAACAATTTCAGAAAGAGACTGCTGACTGGTTTCTTTGTTTTTATCTTCATCTTTTTTTTGAGTTATTGAACCTTGAATCATTATAAGCATAGAAGCAATTATAATTACAAGTAGTACCTTTTCATCAATGATACTACTTTTTGCTATTTCGTAATCTGATATACTCAAAAAAAGAAGAATTGTTATTAGTCCTCGTGGAGAAAAATATAAAAGAGGTTTTGATGTATTATCATTGTTTGTTGCTGCCAAGTAAAAATATCTTACCCCATACATGATTAATAGAACTGTAGCTCCAATGATATAAGGCTCAAATTCAATAAAACTTTCTAAGGGTATAGAAAAACCAAAAAATAAAAAGAAAAATGTTCTAACAAGGAAAGTTGATTCGGCAGTTAGAAGTTTAAATTCGTGAATATCCTCATTACCAACTTTCTCAGTTTTTATATACTTTTTAAATCTTTCAGGAATAAGATTAGAAAAATTTCCAAGAAAAATTCCAAAAATAAAAATTAACACTAATGATGGTAATTTAAGAAGATCCTTACTTATTTCATATGCTAAAATTAGTAGAGATAGAATCAAAAAAAACTTTACATGATGCTCTATTCTTTGGATTAATTGAAATAATAGATACGTTATGGCCAATGAGAGAACAATAATTAGAATGATTTGACCAATAAGTGTTAATATTGGTTCAAACCCAATAAGTGATTCACCTTTCTCAGCTAGTCTTATTGAATAATAAAAAAACATAATACCAAGTATATCAGAAAATGTTGATTCATAAACAATAAATTCTTTATTCTTGGTTATTAAGCCTGATGCAGATGGTATAGCAACTGCGCTACTAATAATAGAAAGAGGTATTGCATAAATTACAGATGTTGGGTGTGGGAGACCAATTACTTTTTCGAAAAAAAGACTAACTAAAACAATATTAATTAATAATATGATTAATGCAGCCATGAACCCTTTTATAATTATGCTCATTTTTTCTCTTTTAATCTCTAATTCAAGAGCTGCTTCAAGAACTATTAATATAAGCCCAATAGTTCCTAGTACGGGTACAAGATTATCAAGAAATTTGAAGTTATCAAAACCATAATAGGTGGAAATAAATCTTGCGATTATTCCAGTTAGAACCAATAATATAACAGATGGAAATTTTGTTCTTATTGCCAGAATATCAAATAAATAAGAAAAAATTATTAATACTGGCAGTACAATAAGTATAGAACCAACATCCATCTTTTAAGATTTTATATGCTAATTTAAGCAATTTAAGTTTTCACTGCTTTTATAATATTGTCGTTTTGAAAATTTTTAGCTATTTTCATGGAAAATCAAGATGAGTATACTGAAAAATAAAATGTCTTTGAGACTAAGGATCTTTATCTCAATGATTTTGTTAGTTTTCACTGCTACTCTATTGGTTTTGGGATCTACCTATTACCAATACAGGACAGAGTCAGAGCAATATAATACCTATAGGCAAGACAGAAAAGAAACTCAATTAACAAAGCAAATTAATTACATAGTTAGTAAGTTGGATTTAACTGCTAATTATGAAAAGTGGGAAAATTATAAAGTTGATTTTGAGGAAATCACCAAAATCCATAATGTAGAGTACGCCATATTTACCATTGAGGGGAAGCCTCTCTTTTATTCCTATTTGCCTCTTGAAATAATTTCAAATAATTATTCTCTAGATGAAGATTTTTGTAAAATGCTTGTTTCTTTAGAGGGGGGTAAGATTACTAAAGAAAATTCAACTGATGTAGGAAAATTTCAATCTTCTTATACTGTTTTAAAGGATGAATTTGGAAAAAATTATGCAATTTTATTTTTTCCTTATTTTCAAGATGTCTCATTTGCAGAAAGTGAGTTAAACGTTTTTCTTACAACATTGTACCAGATATACTTTATAATGTTGGTAGTTTCAATTGTTTTAGCATATTTTATTTCAAGGTATGTTACTAGATCTATTGAAACAATTAGGTTAAAAATTGGGCAAACTGGTTTATTGAAAAAAAATGAAAAAATCTTATTAAAAAATCCAACAAAAGAAATTGATAGTTTAGTTAATTCATATAATAAAATGATTGATGACCTTGAAGATAGTGCAGAAAAACTTGCTAAAAATGAAAGGGAACAAGCATGGCAAGAAATGGCGAGACAAGTAGCTCATGAAATAAAAAATCCATTAACTCCTATGAGACTTACTGTTCAAAGTTTTCAAATAACTAATTCTTTGGAAAGCAAAGAAGAAAAAGATAAACTAAATGATTTTTGTGATACTCTTATTGAACAGATTGATACTATGAGTAGTGTGGCTACTTCATTTTCAGATTTTGCTACTTTGCCGAAGACTCAATTAGAAAAATCTGATATAGTTGATACAACAAAAAAAGTGATTGAAATTTTTGAACAAAATAATATAAGTTTTACAACATCAAAAGAAAGTATTGTTATAAAACTTGATAAAGAACAATGGATCCGAGTTATGACTAATTTGATTAAAAATAGTATTCAAGCTATTCCTTCAGACAGGGAACCAAATATTAATATTGAAATTACTGACTCAAAGAATAGTGTTAAAGTCTTAGTTTCAGATAATGGACTTGGAGTTTTGGAAAAAAACAAGGAAAAAATATTTGAACCAAAATTTACCACTAAGACAGACGGTATGGGATTAGGTCTAGGGATTGTTAAAAATATTATTAACTCTCATAGAGGAAAAATATCTTATAAATCTAAATCAAAAAAAGGAACGAAGTTTACTATTTCTTTGCCAAAATAATTAACAAAATTCATCATATGCTGATGCCAAGTTTGATGATATCATTTCTGCATCCCTTCCTTCAATATGATGTCTTTCAATCATATGGATTAAATTACCATCTTTAAAAAGTGCAATACTGGGAGATGATGGAGGAAAAGGAAACATTTTTGACCTTGCAGTCTCAGTTGCCTCAATATCAAAACCAGCAAATACTGTACAAAGGTTATCAGGGGTTTTGCTATTTCTTAGAGATTGAATTATACCAGGTCTTGCATTTTTAGCTGCACAACCACAAACAGAATTGACTACTAAAAGTGTAGTCCCATTTTTATCAATTGCAGACTCAACATCTTCTTTTGTTTTAAGATCATTAAAGCCAGACTCTGTAAGTTCTAACTTCATAGGTTTAACGATTTCTTCCGGATACATAATTTTTTATTTACAACAAATATAATAAGAAACTAAAGAATCTCTATAGAATATACTATATTTAAAAGCTAATAATTATAATTTTTATTCTTTATATTAATGAAAGAGAAACAGGCAAAATATGACAAGGCATATTTAAAGATGGCTCTTGAATGGGGTGAATTATCATATTGTAAAAGGAGAAAAATTGGCGCTCTTATTGTTAAAGATAAGATGATTATTTCAGATGGCTATAATGGAACTCCTACAGGATTTGAAAACTTCTGTGAAGATGATAAAGGTTATACAAAATGGTATGTTCTTCATGCTGAAGCAAATGCTATTGCAAAGGTTTCTTCTTCAACTCAATCAACTAATGGTGCAACTCTTTATATTACTCTTTCTCCATGTAAAGAGTGTAGTAAATTAATTTTTCAGTCTGGTATAATAAGGGTGGTTTATAATAAAGAATACAAAGATTCTTCTGGTCTAGACTTTCTAGAGAAAGCTGGAGTTGAAACTTGTCTTGTCTCAATTTAAAAATCTCATTTATTCATATCCTTTATTTTTTTTGAGACTCGGATTAATAAAATTAATATCAAGGCACACATAGAAAGGATAAAACAAATTACAGCAATCTTGTTTTCATTTTCCAAAAGATTGAAGATATTTATTTGAGTTAAATTAAAGGCAATAATTGAAATTGTTAAAAACAATACAATTTTTTCAAAATTTTTCATATTAATTTATTGGAATGTTTAATTAAAAAAAATTTTTCATTTTTCATAAAAAATATTAAGTTCATGTTTCTTAGCTATTTCTAACATTTTTTTCACCAAATATTTTTTTGATTATGTAAAAATAAAATGAAAAACTTAATAATTACTATGTTATTTTTTTTTGTTAAAAACTTTATACAATTATCCATACTTTGCTCTTTCAATTCTCGTCATAATTTTTGATATTTATATTAATAATAATTTCAAATTATATTATAAAAAAATCATGAAGTTTGAACCAATTTTAAAAGAAAATAATAATAGGTTTGTAATATTTCCAATTGAGCATCATGATATTTGGGAGTGGTATAAAAAATGTGAAGCAAGCTTTTGGACGGCAGAAGAGATTGACTTACATCAAGATCTTACTGATTGGAAAACTAAGTTGAATAATGATGAGAGATATTTCATAAAACACATATTAGCTTTTTTTGCTGCTTCTGATGGAATAGTTAATGAAAACCTTGCAGAAAATTTTGTTAATGAAGTTCAATACTCTGAAGCTAAATTCTTTTATGGCTTTCAAATAATGATGGAAAACATTCATTCAGAAACTTATTCTCTTTTAATAGATACTTATGTAAAAGATGAAAAAGAAAAAGACAAACTTTTTAAAGCAATTGATAATTTTCCTGCTATTAAAAAGAAAGCTGATTGGGCATTAAAGTGGATTGAATCGGACTCTTTTGCTGAACGACTAATTGCTTTTGCTGGTGTTGAAGGTATCTTTTTCTCTGGTTCATTTTGTTCAATTTTTTGGCTAAAGAAAAGAGGAGTAATGCCAGGATTAACTTTTTCAAATGAACTTATTTCTAGAGATGAAGGGGTTCATTGTGATTTTGCAGTTCATCTTCATAATGAGCATATTGTTAATCAAGTTCCTAAAAAAAGAATAAAAGAAATATTGGTTGATGCTTTAAATATTGAAAGAGAATTTATAACAGAGTCACTTCCTGTTAGTTTGATTGGAATGAATGCAAAGCTGATGACTCAATACTTGGAATTTGTAACAGATAGACTTCTGGTTGATTTTCAATGTGAGAAGGAATTTAATGTTACTAATCCTTTTGATTTTATGGACATGATAAATCTACAAGGAAAAACTAATTTCTTTGAGAAGAGAGTTTCTGAATATCAAAAAGCAGGAGTTCTTAATAAGGAGAAAAATAAGAATTCTAAAATAAGTTTTGACGAAGAATTTTAATCATTTTTTTTATTAAAACTGAATATAGCTAATTAGACGAAATAGATATGTATGTATTAAAAAGAGATGGAAGGAAAGAGCCGATAATGTTTGATAAAATTACGGCTAGGATTAAAAAGCTTTGCTATAGTTTTAATCCATTAGTTGATCCTGTTAGAGTTGCTATGAGGGTTATTGAAGGTTTATATGATGGTGTTACAACTTCAGAACTTGATAATCTTGCCGCAGAAATTGCTGCTACAATGACAACAACTCATCCAGATTATGCTTCTCTTGCTGCGAGAATTTCAGTCTCTAACTTACATAAGAATACGATAAAATCATTTTCAGAGACAATGAAAGATTTACATGATTATGTAAATCCTATAACAGGAAAAAAGGCTTCGCTTATTTCAGATGAAGTTTATAAAGTAATTAAAAAGAATGCTGAAGAGCTTGATTCGAAAATCATATACAATAGAGATTTTGGATATGATTATTTTGGTTTTAAAACACTTGAGAGATCTTATCTTTTAAAAATAAATGGTCAAATTGTTGAGAGACCACAACATATGTTGATGAGAGTTTCTGTTGGAATACACTTAGATGATTTGGAAGCTGTAACAGATACATATGAATTAATGTCAAAAAAATATTTTACCCATGCTACCCCCACTTTGTTTAATTCGGGAACACCTAAACCTCAAATGTCTTCTTGTTTTTTACTTACTATGCAGGATGATAGTATAGATGGAATCTATGATACGTTAAAACAAACAGCAAGAATATCACAATCGGCAGGAGGGATAGGGCTATCAATTCATAATATTAGAGCAACGGGTTCATACATATCTGGAACAAATGGAACATCAAATGGTATAGTTCCAATGTTAAGGGTTTTTAATGATACCGCAAGATATGTTGACCAAGGTGGAGGTAAAAGAAAAGGTTCTTTTGCTATTTATATTGAGCCATGGCATTCTGATATTTTTGATTTTCTTGATCTTAAAAAAAATCATGGAAAAGAAGAGATGAGAGCAAGAGACCTATTTTATGCCATGTGGTTGCCAGACCTTTTTATGAAAAGAGTTGAGAAAAACGCAAAGTGGACATTAATGTGTCCAAATGAATGTCCTGGTTTATATGATTGTTATGGGGATGAGTTTGATAAATTATATTTAAAATATGAAAAACAGTCTAAGGGTAGGAAGACAATAAAGGCAAGAGAATTATGGGAAAAGATTTTGGAATCTCAAATTGAAACAGGCACTCCTTATATGCTTTACAAGGATTCCGCAAACAGAAAATCTAATCAAAAGAATTTAGGAACCATAAGATCATCCAATTTATGTACAGAGATATTAGAATATACTTCTAAGGATGAGATAGCTGTTTGTAACCTTGCATCAATTGCTCTTCCAATGTTTGTCGAAAAGGGTGAGTTTAACCATCAAAAATTATATGATGTGACTGTTAGAGTTACTAAGAATTTAAATAAGGTTATTGATAGAAATTATTATCCGGTCAAAGAAGCAGAAAACTCGAATTTTAGGCACAGACCTATAGGGCTTGGAGTTCAGGGTTTAGCAGATGCATTTATTAAGTTAAGAATGCCTTTTACTTCTGAAAAAGCAAAAGAATTAAATAAAGATATTTTTGAAACTTTATATTTTGCAGCACTTAATGCATCTGTTGAGGAATCAAAAAAAGATGGTCCATATAAAAGCTATAAAGGATCTCCTATATCAAAGGGAGAATTTCAGCATAACATGTGGGGAGTTGAAGATAAAGAGTTAAGTGGAAGATGGAATTGGGGTAAACTTAGGAAGGATGTTTTAAAACATGGTGTAAGAAATTCTCTACTAGTTGCACCTATGCCAACCGCAAGTACTTCTCAAATTCTAGGTAACAATGAATGTTTTGAACCTTATACATCTAATTTATATACTAGAAGGGTTTTATCTGGAGAGTTTATAATTGTTAACAAGCATTTATTAAAGGATCTGGATGAGCTGGGATTATGGAATGAAGACATGAAGCAAGAGCTTATGAGGTCTAATGGTTCAATCCAAGATATTAAACAAATTCCAGATGAATTAAAAGAATTATATAAAACGGTTTGGGAGATGAGTATGAAAGACATTATTGATATGGCTAGACATAGAGGTTACTTTATTGATCAGTCCCAATCTTTAAATTTATTCATGGAAGGTGCTACAATATCAAAATTAACATCTATGCATTTTTATGCATGGAAATCTGGTCTTAAAACAGGAATGTATTATTTAAGAACTAAATCTGCCATTGATGCAATTAAATTTACCCTTGAGAAAAAAGATAAATCTGAAGTGGAAGAAACTGTTGAAGTAGAAACTGTTGAAGCAGCAGAAGAAGTAAAAATTACCAGAACTGAAAAAACTAAAGCTGTAAAGTCAAAAGAAAAACCAGTAGCTGTAGAGCCACTAACGCCTGAAGAGTTAAAACAGATCATATCTCAATCTAAAGAGAATGAAGATGATGACTGTTTAATGTGTGGCTCTTAATATAACTACCTGATTATTAGTGAAATAAATTCCAATGTTAATTTAATGTTATGTAAATATTGCACGTATGTTAATTTATTGTTAACTTAGAGTTATTAAATTAATGTTATGAAGTATTTAATTCTTATTTTAACGCTTAGCTTAGCCGGTTTAGATGCTAAAGAGCCGAAAGTAGTTTTACAAGAAGAAGATACACCAAAGGTTGTTATTTATGGAGATAGTGGTAATGATCTTCAAGAAGGTTATATTAAAAATAATAGATTACATGGTTATTGGGCAAGCTATAATAAGTTAAGCAAAACTCTAGCTTTTGGAAAATACAATAGAGGGGAAAAAGCAGGAAAGTGGTTTTTTTGGTCTGAAGGAACTCTAACAAAAGTTAATTATAGTAATATTCAAGAAGAGTAATTTAACAGATATTTATAATATTTCTTAAATTAAAAAATTTCATAAATTTTATAAGTGTGAGGTTAGGACCTTCAGAAGAAATCTTGGATGTTTAATCTAAGATTTTAAAGGAGGGAATTTCTTCTTTTTTTTGCCAAATATTTTGCGTCTCAAAATAGTTAAAGGATCATAAAATCTATCAACCACTCGTTCCTTGAGTGGAATAATTCCATTATCAGTAATATTAATATGTTCCGGGCAAACATCGGTACAACATTTCGTAATGTTGCACATTCCTGAACCAAATTCATTTTTTAATTCCGGAATTCTGTCATTTATATCTAATGGATGCATTTCGAGGCTAGCCACACGAATCATAAATCGAGGGCCAACAAACTTGTCTTTTTTGTCATGGTCGCGAAGTACATGACATACATTTTGACATAAATTACACTCTATGCATTTTCGAAATTCCTGAACTCTATCAACATCTTTCTGATACATGACATAGCCCTTTTCTGTTTTGTATTCCGGAGCGAGTTTAACAGGTTTTATTCTTTTATTTTGATTATAATTCCATGAAACATCAGTAACCAAATCTTTAATAACAGGAAAGGTTTTCATTGGAGTAATTATAATGGTCTCATCTTTTCTATATTCATTCATTCTTGTCATACAAGACAGCTTTGGCTTACCGTTAATTTCCATACTACAAGAGCCACATTTTCCTGCTTTGCAATTCCATCGAATTGCCAAATCATTAGCCTGTTCCGCTTGAATCTTGTGAATAACATCAAGCACAACCATTCCTTCCTTGACTTCTGTCTCAAAATTGACCAGTTCTCCATTTTTATTATCACCTCTATAGATTTGAAATTTACGTGTTGTCATTGTTTATTGATTACTTTCAAAATCAAGCTTTATAAATTATTTGTTCATTTGCTTTCTTTCTTCTATAATTTCATTTTCAAGATCTTCAATAGAAGATTCTGCAATGCGAACCAATTCTGGATTTGCACTTGGCCGCTCTACTTTATTCAATTGCATTTTGCCATCCTCTCCTTTTTTAGAAATTATATTGTAATTAAGCCATTCTTTTTGTTCGCCAGGAAAATCAGCTCGGGTATGTGCTCCCCTGCTTTCTTCACGAAATTTTGCGGCTCGTGCCACTGCTTCTGCCGTAATTAACAAGTTACGCAATCCTAATGCTTCGTGCCAACCAGGATTAAATTGACTTGTTCCTTTTGCTTTTACGGATTTGTATTCCTCTTTGATTTTTTCTATTTCATCTATTCCTTTTTCAAGTTCATCTTTTGTTCGAATAATCCCAACATTCAATTGCATATTTTGCTCCAGCTGCTCGTGCAACAGATATGGATTAGCACCTGATTTACGGTTTAATATCTCCGTTGCCTTGCGAATTATTATTTTTACTTGATCTTCATCAAAGTCTGAATGCTTTGCATTTTTTTTTGCAAATTCAGCAGCATTTCTGCCTGCTAGATAACCAAAGACCAAAAGATCTGACAAAGAATTTCCGCCCAAGCGATTAGCTCCATGCATTCCTGCCGCACATTCTCCACATGCAAATAATCCCTGAACAGAGCTCATGGCTGTATCGGCGTCCACCCGAATTCCCCCCATAAAATAATGACAAGTAGGGCCTACTTCCATAGGTTCTTTAGTAATATCTAATTCTGCCAAAACCTTAAATTGATGATACATGGAGGGCAACTTCTTTTTAATGTCTTCTGGTGATCGTTGTGTGGCAATGTTAAGATAGGCTCCTCCATGTTTTGAACCTCTTCCGGCTTTAACCTCTTCATTAATTGCTCTAGCTACGACATCTCTGGTTAATAGTTCTGGAGGACGCCTAGCATTGGGGTCCCCATCTAGCCATCTTGCAGCTTCTTCTTCGGTTTCTGCCGTTTCTGAACGAAACCGTTCAGGAATATAATTAAACATAAATCGCGTGCCCTCACTATTTAAGAGGACTCCCCCTTCTCCTCTAACACTTTCAGTAACCAAGACACCTTTCACTGATAATGGCCACATCATTCCAGTAGGATGAAACTGATTAAATTCCAAATCCATTAATTCAGCCCCTGCCTCATAAGCCAAAGCATATCCATCACCGGTATATTCCCAAGAATTTGAAGTGACGTCCCAAGCTTTGCCTCCTCCACCAGTGGCAAATATAATGGCCTTTGCTTTAAAAATAATAAAAGTTCCCGTTTCTCGCCACATACAAACTACACCTATCGCTTCA
>Ga0209501_10004803_pt1 | contig 12750 bp, 12 predicted proteins | sample ArcticOcean_MG_C_4_FD_187434 | JGI IMG/M metagenome (GOLD analysis project Ga0209501, IMG submission 187434) | Marine microbial communities from western Arctic Ocean - ArcticOcean_MG_CB4_134 (SPAdes) (version 2) | ecosystem: Environmental > Aquatic > Marine > Oceanic | place: Arctic Ocean...
CGCCCCGTCGCCGGTGACGTACGGCCAATCGCGCCAGTCCTTGCTGTCGAGCTTGGCGAACTTTGCGTAGTAAGTCTCAACGAACCGGTCCGGGTCCCCATAGATGGTCTGCATCATCCCCGGCCAGGGGTTGGCGATGCATATATTGCCAGCGCTGCCCGGCGCGACCGGCTCACCGTCGTCGTTCAGCACAATCGCCTGTATGCCGAGCGCGCCCGGTCCACAGCTGCCGGGCTTCATGCCCTGGAGGGCTGGCAGGGTGGTGCCGATGAAGCCGCCGGTTTCGGTCTGCCACCAGGTGTCCACGATCACCGCCTCGCCCTTGCCGATCTTTTCGTAGTACCAGCGCCACACCTCGGGCTCAATCGGCTCGCCCACCGTCGTCATGTGTTTGAAGTGGAAGTCGTACTTCGCGGGCTCGTCCGGCCCAACTTTGCGCAGCATGCGTATCGCCGTTGGGGCTGTGTGGAAAATGTTCACACCCAGCTGCTCTGCGATGCGCCAGGGCCTGCCCGCGTCGGGGAAGTTGGGCGCGCCTTCGAAAACCACACTCGTGGCACCGAGCGAAAGCGGTCCGTAAACAATGTACGAGTGGCCTGTTATCCAGCCAATGTCGGCCATGCACCAGTACACGTCCTCGGGGTGAATGTCCTGGTAGTACTTGCTGGTACCGGCCGCGTACGACAGGTAGCCACCGGTGGAGTGCTGGCAGCCCTTGGGCTTTGCCGTGGTACCGGACGTGTACATGATGAAAAGCGGTGCCTCAGAGGGCAGCGACACCGGGTCTACCCGGTCGCCCTTGTGCTCGGCCAGCAGGTCATCCACAAAGTAATCGCGCCCATCGACCATAGGGGTTTCGGAGCTGAACTTGCCGGGGTACCGCTTCCACACTAGGACTTTGTCTATCGGGTGTCCCTCTTTGGCTGCGTGCTCGACCGCGATGTCGGCCTTGCCCTTGTGGTCGATCAGCTTGCCGCCACGCCAGTACGCGTCTGAAGTTATTAGCAGCTTGGACTCTGAGTCCACGATACGGTCTCCGCAGGCCACGCCGGAAAAGCCGCCGAACACCTGCGAATGCACCACGCCTAGCCGCGCGCACGCCAGCATCGTCACCGGTAGCTCCGGCACCATGGGCATGTGCAGCGTCACCCGGTCGCCTGCCTCCAGGCCTGCTTCTTGCAGCACGACCGCAAACTCGTTAACCCGCACCCACAGCTCCTGGTAGGTGATGGCCTGGTGCTCTTCCTCTTCCGGCTCTGGCACGAAGATGAGCGCGGCCTTGTTGCGGTGCTTCTCTAAGTGGCGATCCACGCAGTTATACGAAGCGTTGAGCTTGCCGCCCACCCACCAGTTGTAGAACGGCGGGTTCGAGGTGTCGACGGTGGTGTGCCAGTACTGGTCCCAGTCGAGCAGTTCGGCGTACTCTCGGAAGCTGTCCGGCCAGTTCTCGGCGCTAAAGCGTTCGAAAGCGGCCGGGTCGGCCATATTCGCCTGGGCGATGAAGCCGGGCGGAGGCGGAATAAGCTCCTCCTCTTGCCAGTGGACTGCTATCTCTGATTCCTTAACCTTGTCTGTGGCCACCTTCGACCCCCCTTAATAACCGTTATTTGTTCGCTGTTATCTGTTAGGCGAATTTGGCTCGCCATTATAATTGCCCGACCGGAGGCTCGCTTGAACTACAACACAATAAAGCTGAATCTCGACGAAGGCATCGCGACCGTGACCTTGAACAGGCCGGACGTGCTCAACGCCCTGAGCGAAGAACTGTACTCAGAACTCGACGCCGCTGTCACGAGCTTGGACGAAGACGACGCCGTACGGGTAATCATCTTCACCGGCAGCGGGGAGCGGGCTTTCTCAGCCGGTGCGGACATCCACGAAATGGCAAAAGGCCCAAAAAACGACTCTGGCCTTCCCCCGAAAACCCTCGACCAGGAACGACGGGCCTGGCGGCTCGCTGCCATGAGCAAGCCCACCATCGGTGCCATCAACGGCCTCGCCTACGGGGGCGGCGCGGCCATGGCCTCCAGCTTCGACATTCGCGTGGGCTGCGAGCACAGCAGCTTTCGTTTCCTCGCTGCCTCATACGGGCGCGTCAATGCTACGTGGTCATTGCCCATGCAGGTGGGCTGGCCAGCGGCCAAAGAGCTTTTGTTCACGGCTCGTGCGGTGGAAGCCAAGGAGGCGTTTCGCATGGGCCTGCTCAACCACCTCGTCCCTTGTGACCGCCTTATGGATTCGGCTAATGAGATCGCCAGGCAAATCGCCGCAAACGACCCCCGCATGGTCACCGGCATCAAGGCGCTGCTCATGAACGGCGTCGGAGCCGGGTGGCAGGAGATGTACGAGACCGAATTGCATGCCCGCGAAGGGGTGTTAAAGCCAACGCCCGTCATGGAAGGCTTCAAAGACTTCCTGTCCCGGAAAGGCAAACCCTAATGCCTGGTCCCTTAGCGGGCTTGCGCGTGCTCGATCTGGGCCGCTACCAGGCCGGGCCTCGCTGCGCCCTCATGTTCGCTCGCATGGGCGCTGAGGTCATCAAAGTAGAGGCGCTGACCGGCGACGAGAGCCGAAAGAACTCGCCCAGGGTTCGGGGCCAGAGCGCCTACTGGGTGCAGTACAACTCGGGTAAAAAGAGCCTGGCCATCGACCTGCGCACCGACGAAGGCAAAGAAATCCTGCGCGACCTCGTTCGCGTATCGGATTTCTTTCTCCAGAACTTTAGACCCGGCACCATCGCCCGCATGGGCTTCAGCTATGAGTCGCTGAAGCGCCTCAATAAGGGCATCATCATGATCAACGTGTCGGCGTACGGTCAGTACGGCCCGTCCAGCGACCGGGTGGGCTTCGACCCTATCGGCCAGGCGTTGGGCGGCATGATGATGACCAACGGCATGCTAGGAGGCCCCCCGGCGCGGACCAACTTCCCCCTCATCGACCGCATCACCGCGCTGCACGGGACCATCGGCGCGCTGGCCGCGCTGCGGGAGCGTGACATCTCCGGCGAAGGCCAGCAGATAGACGTCAGCCTGGCGGACACCGGCTTCACCGTGAACGAAATTCCAATCTCTGCCTACCTCGGTGACGGGCAGGAGTTCGTGCGCGAAGGTAACGGAGCCGGGCTGACCAACTCGTACCAGACGCAAGACGGTTGGGCCTTCATCGCAGCGACCAACCGGGCCATGTTCGAACGGCTGTGCGTGGCACTGGAGCGGCCGGAGTGGGTCGATGACGCTCGTTTCACATCCCGCCAAGACCGACGACAAAACTGCGAAGTTCTTGAGGCCGAGTTGAGCGCATGGTTCGCCCAGCGCACTACTGAAGCTGCGGTAGACCACCTGTCTTCTCACAGCGTGCCGTGCGCGCCTATTAACGACGTTGCGGCAGCGGCAAACGACCCCCACATCGCCGAGCGCGAGGCGATGGTCGAGGTTCCCGATCCCGTGGCCGGGACCATGTGGGTCACCGGCAAGATGATCAAATTCAGCCGCACTCCAATGGAAGTCGGCTCCGCCCCGACCGTGGGCGAACACACCGACGAAATTCTGACTGGGCTGCTCGGATACGACGCCGAGCGCGTCGCTGCGCTGAAGGCCGCCAACGCCGTGGCGTCGGGACTAGGGGACAGTTGATGCGAGTGAACGTCTTGCTGTTCGCGGCCTACAGGGAGGCGGTCGGCGATTCGGCCGTGCAGATCGATCTGGCCGACGAGAGCACCGTCGGCGATCTCACAACCGAGATGTCGGGCCGCTACCCCGGTCTGCCCCAAAAATCGGGCCGCATCGTGGCGGCGGTAAACGACGAGTTTCGCCTGCATGACTTTACGCTCTCCGACGGCGACGAAGTGGCGCTGATACCCCCAGTCTCGGGTGGTGGGCCGGTCTCGGGTTGCGCGCCCCTAATTGTCGTCACGGAAGACCCGCTCGACCCGGCCGACTTCACCGAGGCCGTGCGAGCCGGATCCAGCGGCGCGGTGGTCACGTTTCTGGGAACGACGCGAGACGAAAACGCCGGTCGCAACGTGACGCTACTCGAGTACGAGGGCTACCGGCCAATGGCGGACAAAATGCTGGCCAGGGTGGCAGGCGAGATGGCTGAGCGCTGGGAACTGGGTGGCGTTGCCATCGGCCACAGACTGGGCCGTGTAGACGTCGGCGAGATAAGTCTCGTCGTCGCTGCATCTGCGCCTCACCGGGTTGCCGCTTTCGAGGCCGTTGGTTACGCGGTAGATCGCATCAAGCAGATCGTGCCCATCTGGAAGAAAGAGCACTTCGAGGGCGGGGAAGTCTGGATAGGGTCGCAAGACGGGAAAGAGTTTTCTCCGCTCGGCTAGCTCGCTCTCCGCGTGGCAGGGCCACGCTCTAGGGCTCGTCGGTTTTTCGCCTCATCGCTTCGCAATCGACGGTGTAGGTTTTGCCGGGAAGGGCTTCGTACCGTCGTTGGTGCTGTATAGGCGAAGGTCCGTTTCGCGGAATTGTGAAACTTTTACCAATCTATCGGCCTTTGGAAGCGAGCGACGCCATCGATTTAAGGAAATCGAACCCGTTAGTCCTGGCCTTGATGCGAACTCGTTTCAGAGCGACGGATAGTGTGGTTTTTCACAAAGATCAGCTTTGAATCATGCACGGTTCTTTGCTATATTGGCTCACCAACTACTGTTGATTGGCATCGGCCGCACGGCGTCGCCCGCTAGGGTTTTATTCACCTCTAAATTGAACCTATAACCAGTGAAGAGTTACCACGTCTGGACAGTCGGCTGCCAGATGAACAAAGCTGATTCCGAACGCCTTGAAAGCGCAATGGGTCAGCTTGGCCTGTCGCCCTCGCCCCAGCCCGACGACGCCGACGTCATCGTCCTGAACAGCTGCGTCGTGCGCCAGAGCGCCGAGGACAGGGTAATCGGCAACCTGACCCGCCTAAAACCCACCCGAGAGGGCAACCCCGACCGCATCCTCGCCCTCATGGGCTGCATGGTTGGCCCGAAGACCGACGACCTGCGAAAGCGCTTCCCTTACGTGGACGTGTTCATGCGCCCCCAGCAGTTCGACCCGCTTATCGAGCTACTCGCCGAACGTCTCGGCATCGACCCCGATGGCTGCGTGGGGCCACTGGTGGCCCGGCCCGCGGTGGCCACTTACGTGCCCATAATCCACGGCTGCGACAAGTTCTGCACCTTCTGCATCATCCCTTACCGCAGGGGGCGCGAAGTGAGCAGGCCTATCGACGAACTGGTACGCGAGACGGAAATGCTGGTCGCACGGGGTGTGAGAGAAATTACCCTGCTTGGCCAGAACGTCGACTCCTACGGCCACGACCTGCCCGACGGGCCGGATCTTGGTGATCTGTTGGCCGCCGTTAACGATGTGGACGGCCTACAGCGCATTCGATTTCTCACCTCGCACCCCAACGACATGAGCGAGCACATAATCGACGCTGTCGCCAACCTGGACAAGGTTTGCGAGCACATCAACCTGCCGGTCCAGGCCGGGGACGACGAAGTGCTGGAGCGCATGAGGCGCGGCTACACGCGAGACGAGTACCTGCGCAAGGTAGACCAGATACGCCAGCGCATCCCCAACGTGACGGTGAGTACCGACGTGATCGTCGGCTTCTGCGGCGAGACCGACGCCCAGTTTCGCCAGACCTACGAACTGGTTGAGCAAGTCGGGTTCGACAAAGTGCACGCCGCCGCCTACTCAACGCGAGAGGGAACTCTGGCGGCACGAAAGCTGGAAGACGACGTCCCATTGGAAGAAAAGAAAGAGCGTTTGGCCCAACTCGAAACCCTGCAAGAGCGCATAGCCACCAAACTCAACGCCGCCTACGCCGATCGCATTGAGCAGGTGCTCGTCGAACAAGTCCGGGGGGGCCGGGCGACCGGGCGCAACCGCAACGACAAGTTGGTGCATTTCGACGCTGACCCCAAAGCCGAACTGGTCGGCAAAATGGTCGACGTACGCATCGAGGATACGGGTCCCTGGTCGCTGCTCGGAACCCGGCTGGTGCCGGTGGAATTGGTCGCTGGCCCGGCCGGCCGGTAATAAGACTTAAGTTGCGAGAAGACGGAGACGAGATGACGACTCTGATTCAAGAGAAGCTTAGGGAACGCTCGATACCGATCACCGAGATCGAGCAGTCCGCGTTTTGCCAGAGCGATCCGAAGCTCGAGTCAAAGACGCTGGAGGCCGAGTTCAAGGCTGGCGTTCGCTGGCAGAAAATATCCCCTGCGTACCTGCGTATCGAACCCCAGGAACTAACCGAGCGTATCCGCATTGCTAGGGCCAAACTGGGGGACCGGCTGCTCATACTGGGCCACCACTACCAGCGCGACGAGGTCATCGAATTCGCCGACTACCGGGGAGACTCGTTCAACCTGTCCCGCCAGGCCGCCGAGCGCAAGGGCGTGGAATACATAATGTTCTGCGGCGTCCACTTCATGGCCGAAACCGCCGACATCCTCACCGGCCCGGACGTGTCGGTGATCCTGCCGAACATGACCGCCGGTTGCTCCATGGCCGACATGGCAAACCAGGACGACGTGCTGGACTGCTGGGACGACCTGCAAGACGTCCTCGGGGCCTACGGCGGCATCGTCCCCATCACCTACATGAACTCAACCGCCGGGATTAAGGCGCATTGTGGGGCAAATGGCGGCATCGTCTGCACCTCGTCCAATGCAGCGGCCACCTTTGAATGGGCGCTGAAAAAAAGCAAGCGCATCCTTTTCCTGCCAGACCAGCACCTGGGCCGCAATACAGGCGTTAAGCTCGGAATTGGGCTGGACGAAATGCTCGTTTGGAACCCTAATAAACCCCTCGGTGGCCACACCGCAGACGCCCTTCGCGCAGCCCGCCTCATCCTGTGGAAGGGCCACTGTTCGGTCCACACCCGCTTCGACGTCGAGCAGATCGAAACTGCCCGAAAGCGCTACCCGGACGTCAACATAATCGTCCACCCCGAGTGCACCAAAGAGGTCGTAGACGCCGCCGACTCCAACGGCTCCACAGAGTTCATCCTCAATGCCATACGCGAAGCCGCGCCTGGCACCGTGTGGGGCGTCGGCACTGAAATTAGCATGGTCAACCGGCTGGCCGCCCAGAACCCTGACAAGACGATCTTCTGCCTCGACCCGGTCGTATGCCCGTGTTCGACGATGTACCGCATCCACCCCGCCTATCTCCTATGGGTCCTCGACGGCCTCAACGAGGGCGTGGTGGTGAACCGCATAAGCGTCGGCGAGGCCACCAGGGCAAACGCCCGCATCGCGCTCGACCGTATGTTGAGCGTAGTCTGACCAGCCTCCCGCCACCGGCAGTCATTCGACGTATTGTCGAGGCCGCCCTCGCCGAAGACCTGACCGGCGGTGATCCGACGACAGAAGCCCTGGTTTCGCCAGGACGAAACTGCAGAGCCGTCATCGTCGCCAAGGCCACCGGTGTACTGTGCGGCGGACCAATTGCTCGAGCCGCATTTGCAGCAGTAGACCCGGATATCTCCGTACACCTGCCGGTCGCGGACGGCGCTGCCGTCAGTCCGGAAACGGTCGTAGCGGACATCGAAGGCTCAGCAGCCTCCGTCCTCACCGGTGAGAGAACGGCGCTGAATTTCTTGCAACACCTGAGTGGAGTCGCGACGCTGACTTCGCGCTACGTCGCTGCCGTAGAGGGCACCGGGGTCGTGATAGTCGACACTCGCAAGACCCTGCCGGGGCTGCGTGCCCTGCAAAAGTATGCTGTGGCAACAGGGGGCGCGCGAAACCATCGCATGGCGTTGGGCGACGGAATCCTAATCAAAGACAACCACATCAAGTTGTTGGGCGATGACGAAATCTCGCTGATCGAAGTCTTGGCTCGTGCCCGCGCTAATGGACGACACTCACTCAGAATTGAGGTCGAGGTGGAGAGCCTGGCCGAGTTGGAGCAGGCACTGGCGGGAGGGGCGGACGTGGTAATGCTCGACAACATGGACGTGGACACGATGCGACAGGCCGTCGAGGTAAATGGGGGCAAGGCTGTACTGGAAGCGTCCGGGGGCGTGGACCTCGCCAGCGTCCGGGCCATTGCCGAGACCGAAGTGGACCTCATATCCGTCGGTGTCCTGACCCACTCTGCGCCTGCGCTGGACCTGAGCCTGCGGATCCTGTGAAACAGGCCGCCCTGTACGGGTTGGCTTTCTAATGCGGCTGCTCGCGGCCCTGGCGGTACTGGTGGGCGGCCTGGTTTCAGTCGGCGTTGTCGCTTCGGTAGACGAGCCCGCTAACGTTGAGTCGCTTCCGCCCGCACCCCTCGTCGATCTGATCGCCTACGTCACGGCCGACGGGCAGGTGCGAACGGTCGCCCCGGATGGTTCCAATGACACCCTGCTAAGCCCACCGGGCGACGGGTTTTACACATGGCCTGCGTGGTCGCCTGATGGATTAATCATGGTCTTTTCGGGCGTTCTCGACGGGACCACGGCGGATGTCCAGATCGCAATGTTCGAAGCCGATGTGGTCTCCCGTGTCACAAAGCGGCTGCACTCCAGCCCGAAGGGCTTCTCAGGCCTTCTTACAGCAGACGTCGTTCATTACCCGATCTGGTCTCCCAATGGCGAACACATCGCCTTTATCGGCAGTAAAGATGAAGGTCTGACGCTTTACGTAGATGATCGGACCGATGGCGCCCCCCCCCAAGAGTTGCTGGACGAGGGGCCATTGTGGCTCAACTGGTCGGCCGATTCCCGATACCTGCTCGCTCACCGGGCTGGGGAGCAGCTGCTGGTCGATGTTGCCGGCCCTGATAGAGATGACGGCAGCAAATATGCCATCACGACGATCAGCGTTCTGGCTGAACGATACCGGGTCCCGGCCTGGTCGCCGGTGGAAAACGAGTTTGCATTTGTGGAACGCGACGGCTCAGGCGATCACGTCATTTACGTTGCCACTGTCGATGGCTCCAAGAAAAGGGTGGACAGGGCGCCGGTAACGCAGACGGCGCTGTTGTGGTCACCGGACGGGCGTTACCTGGCCGTGCACGGGGCAGACGGCGTCATAACTTACCTGGGTCAACCGGTATTGCTGGGCGAGGGGTTCAGGCTCTACGAAGCTGCCAGTGGGGCCTCAGATCAAGAAATCTCTGATCTGGAGCCGGGGGACCTGGGCGTGGGCGATGTGATGATGGCGATGTTCTGGTCACCCGACAGCTCACGTATCGCTTATGTGGCCGCCCCCGACGCCAGGGGAGTGCTGTCATGGCGGCTGTACGACGTACAGACGAACGAATCGAGATTGCTGACCGCATGGGCCCCGTCATCCCAACAATTGGTGCTGCTGTCGTTTTTCGACCAGTACGCACTGTCCCACTCGCCCTGGTCGCCGGATGGCCTCAGCCTGGTGTTTGCGGGACAGCTCTGGCGCGGCGTTGTAACCGTCTCCCAGACGGCCCGGTCGCAGGTGATCGTGATGCCGGTTGACGCACCGGGCCTTGCGAGCCCGATAGCTGACGGCATTTTGGGGTTCTGGTCGCCGCGTTAGCTGCCCAGCTTGTTTCGGGGTGGCCGCCGACGGTCTTGTGGGTCTAAGACGGTTGTTGGCACGGTTCCACGCCAGCGATTATCCTTGCCGTAACTAGACGCAGGGACTAACTCGAACTGTGACGCAAGGTTCTTACGGTGGAATTCTGGGTAGGCATAATCATCCTGGGGGTGATCGCCGTCATCATTTTTGTTGGACCGGCTATAACAGACAGTTGGATTTCGAGTGACGGGGCGAAGTTCAAGTTCGATAACCCGCGATCCTCATCGTCATCCAGCGCTTCACGGTTTCAGCCCGATCCGGCTGTAGTGCGCCAGCGATCTGAATTTAAGCAACGGACAAAATCGCAGGCCGAGGTCAACCGTCGTAAGGCCATGATTAAACCGTTGGTTCAGGAAGCTGACGACGAGCTGGAAAAGCGCCCACGGGACGGAGGACTGCACCTGAAACGTGGGCACCTTCACGCTTCTCTCGGGGAATGGGACGCCGCCGCCGAGTATTACAAACGGGCCTTGGCCCTTGCAATCGCCGACGAAAAGGAACGGGCATTGGCGCACTTCCTCTAGGGTTGAATCTCGTACGGTCGATTCTTGATCCAGGACCGGTTACCCGATCTGAAGGGTCCAACTGCGGGCTATCAGGGCCTTACCGTCGGCTGCTTTGAGGCGTACGACGAACTTATACCCAAGCGGGAGATGTACGACTGGTTCGTCAAGAGAGATAAGTTGTACGGAGTTGACGATGGACAAGACAGGTCCGCGCTGGTCAAATATCATCACGACGAATCGATGACTCTTCTCGGCAGGCACATAAAAAAGAGCCCGCGAGACCTGGATGCCATGCGCATTGTTGCCAGGCTTTACGAGTTCTCTGGCAAGAAAAAGGCTTTGGGCAAGATGCAGGCTTTGATCGAAGTTGCTGAGATTCGCAGGCAGAGTGTGCGATCAACGGTTCAAACCCAGACCCAAACTCAAACTCAAACCCACCCCAAAACTCATACGAAAAAGGCCTCAACTTCGAGTTGCGATGCCTCCGGTTGCTTCAAGCGCAGGGCTACGAAGTAGAGCATGTCGGTAGTACTGGGGATGGAGGGATCGACATACGAGTGCAAGACCCCACCCCCCTCACGGGCTCGAAAATAATTGTGCAATGCAAGGACCAGCGACAGACGATAGGCGAGCCGAAGGTGAGGGAGTTCTACGGCCTCATAGTGTCCGAAGGCGTCAACAAAGGGGTCTTCATGACCACAACCGAGTTCACGGCTTCTGCTCGACGGTTTGCCGGAGGCAAGCGGTTGGAACTGGTCGATGGGGCGGCGCTGCGAGGGCTGGAGAGGCAGAGCCCCGCTTCTTAGTCAGGGCCGAGCAAGTCACCGCTTGTCGCGAGCCTGCTAGTCGCCCCGTTAGCCGCTGTGTTAACGGTCCTATTAACTGCGGCGGGGCCGTCTACGGTCGTTTGAGTCGAGCCAGATGGTGACCGGGCCGTCGTTGTCCAGCGACACTACCATGTGGGTTTGGAACACGCCGGTCTCTACTTTGAGGCCGGTGCCTCTGAACATCTGCACGGCGCTCTGAAAGAGCGCGTCTGCGGCCTCTGGCGTTGCGGCTTCTACGAAGCTTGGGCGGCGGCCCTTGCGGGTGTCGCCGTAGAGGGTGAACTGGGAGACCACCAGCAGGTGGGCGGCTACGTCTAGCGCGGATCGGTCGAAACGGTCCTCGTCGTTTGTAAAGATGCGCAGGTTGACTGTCTTGTCGACGATGTGGCGGGCGTCTTTTTCGGTGTCTTCCCGGCCTACAGCGAGCAATACGACCAGGCCCTGGTCTATCTGGCCGACGATTCGGTCGTCGACAGAAACCGAAGCACGAGAAACGCGCTGGATGAGCGCGCGCATGTCAGTCGCCGGACTTCGTTCCGGCCTTTTGCTTGGATGTGTCGCCAGAAGAAGAGGACCCGCTTCCGGAAGACGAGTCCCCCTTAGACTGTTTCTCCGACTTCGCGCCATCGCCGGAACTGCCAGAACTATCGCCAGATTTATCTGACGACTCTGAACTGGACGAGTCGCCCTCTCCGCCCTCTCCGCCCTCTTTGCTGTTGGTCGAGGTCGAAGAAGCGCCCTTCTTCCCGTAGTCGTTGACGTACCACCCGGAGCCCTTGAAGACGATGGGTACCACGCTGAACTTTCTTGTGGACGGCTTGCCACATACCGTGCAGTCGGCCTTAGGCTCCGAATTGAAGCTCTGCTTCAACTCGAAGACGTGACCGTCCTCGCACTCATAGTCATATCTGGGCAATAAAAGCTCTCCGGGAGTTCTGAAGTCTTGGGCCTGACGCCTTGGGAAGAGGTGAACGGAGGCCAGCGGCCTGTTGCCAGTACCCATGGCAGTGCTTCTGGCACTATCCATGGTAACGCCTCTGGCAGTTACCGGGACCGAGTGCCAGCCTCCCTCGAATTTAGCACCCCTCCAAAAGGGGTGTCAATTTCGCTACAGGCCTCGTGCGAGGCGACTCTCAATTCCGCCGTACCAGGCATCCGATAGTTCTTTCACCGAAATGGAGGCTGAATTTCCCAATTTAATGGCGTTCCCGCCGACTGTTCCAAGCTCGACGAACGGCACGCTTTCGTCCCTGGCGACCTCTGCGACGCGAGAAACGGCGTCCGGTGCCACGGACACGACTATGAGCGACTGGGGCTCGCCGAACAGCGCCGCGTCCCACCGGTCGGGGATGTCGGCCGCCAATTCGAAACCAACGCCGCCGAGTATGCAACTCTCGGCCAGTGCGACGGCGAGGCCGCCCTCGGACACGTCGTGTGCCGACCTGGCTATGCCCTCGCGCACCAGCCGCCTGCAAGCCTGCTGCACGGCGACTTCCAGTTCCAGGTCGATGCCCGGGTTGCCAGCGACTTCGCTGTGGATGAGGTCCAGGTATTCGGATCCGGCCATACTAGTAGGGTCGCCACTTAGTGCCCCGGTACCGAGCAGGACCACCGTGTCGCCAGGTTCAACAAAGGCCATGCCGGTGCGTTTGGACACGTCTTCCAGCACGCCCAGCGCACCGATGACGGGCGTCGGGTAGATGGCGTTTCCGCCGGACTCGTTGTACAGGCTGACGTTGCCGCTTACTACCGGCACATTGAACGCCCTGGCGGCGTCGGCGATGCCCTTCACCGACTCTTCTAGCTGGTAGTAGACCTCTGGCTTCTCGGGGTTGCCGAAGTTGAGGCAGTCTGTCAGCGCTAT
>Ga0209501_10004806_pt1 | contig 12740 bp, 10 predicted proteins | sample ArcticOcean_MG_C_4_FD_187434 | JGI IMG/M metagenome (GOLD analysis project Ga0209501, IMG submission 187434) | Marine microbial communities from western Arctic Ocean - ArcticOcean_MG_CB4_134 (SPAdes) (version 2) | ecosystem: Environmental > Aquatic > Marine > Oceanic | place: Arctic Ocean...
GGGCATTGCGCAAGATGACGCAGTAACTGCGTGAGAGGCCGCAGTCCAGCTGGTGAATCATAAACGCCCGCACGTCCTGGGCTGTCGACTCGTCCAGCGAACGGCCGAGAAACAGCGCGAACTTCTTCACGGCGTGAACGTAAACCTTGATGGTGTCGCCTGAGAAGTTCTTCAGTCGCAGGTCGTCGATAAAGCGTCGTCGCAGCGGAGTCATGAGGCCACCTTTCTGAACGCAGAATTGCGTCACAGAAACATGGCTCACAAAACCGGGAGGCGCAAATCGATTTGTTCGCTTCAACCGACGCAACCGGACCCCGGCAGAGGGGCAGACTCACAACTCACGAAACGCGGACCAACACCAACCCGCTCACCCACACCCACCGCGTAGCGGTTTAGTTCAACCACCGTATTAGAGGACTACCTACCTGCACGCGAATCTCATACGTATTCGCGGAATCGAGCTCGACCGGAGGATTCCGACAGGAACGGCCTTCAGCCTGCACGTTTTAACCAACGTTTTATGGCATTGTTCTATCGGTCGATGCTTGCAGACACGCCATGCGCGCAGTGCTGTCGTCCGACGTGCCGAAAGACCAGCGCGAATCAGGGCCGCGAACCATCACAACGCGACATCAAGGGGAACTCGGGCCGGTCGGTGGAAAAAACTTCATCCGCGGATTCACGGCGAGTGTGGCTTTTTTGGATTGATCTGTAGCGTCTGAAGATTTTGAGCGGAATGGAATCTTGCACTTTTGTGTGAACGGTATCAACGCGACAGGTTTTGCCGCAAACATTCCCGGTCCAGGTGTCGCATGGTCGACTGTCAAGAATCGTCCGATTGCGAAAATTGTGAAAAAACCGTGATTGAAATCTGCAGCAGTACGGTATTATTCAGATGAGAGCGATTACCAGCTAGGGATTCGGCCGACACACAGCAGGCTGCAACCGACTACCATTCATTGTGAGTCAGCATCATGGTCACAGTTGGAAAAAAGGCGCCAGCATTTGATTGCAGTGCCGTTGTCGATGATGAAGTTGTGGAGCTCAATTGGAATCAAGTGCATGAACGACGAACTCTTGTTTTACAATTCGATTCAATAGAGAACTATGCTGATTTGCCTGATGATCTGGTGGCGCTGAGCAATTCCATCGGGGATTTCGAACGGCTTCAAGCGAACGTGGCCGTCGTCTGCCGAGATCACGTTTTCGAGATTCTCGAATGGGCAAACCGTTCCGCTGGTGAAGGAGGGCCGGGCGAAATTGCGTTTCCAATCATCGTGGATTCCGATGATCGAATCGCTTCGATGTACGACATGCTCAATGTAGATGGGTGCTCGCACTGGGGGCACATCATCATCGATCCGGTCGGCAGAGTTCGACAGATCGCGATGAGTGTTTTTCATATCGGCCCCAACATCGACGAGCTAATTCGTTGCGTCACAACCATCAGCAACGAGCAGAGTGAGTTTGGGTAGGGAATTCCCATCACCACTCACATCGCGCGGGCCCAGTTATCTCGCCCGCGGTCCCGATTGATGAGATCAAGCAAATATTATTCAGGGAATGTGCATCATCACTTCCCAAGGATTCGTGGTCACTGTATACAGACAAGGTTGGAAAACATCCCGTAAACGATTGGAGAGAATATGGCGGCCGAAAGCAAATGTCCGGTGTTGGGCGGACCTGATAGACACACGGCGGTTGGGGCCACAGCGAACCAACACTGGTGGCCGAATCAGTTGAATCTGAAGATTCTCCACCAGAACTCTTCCCTGTCAGATCCAATGAGCGAGGATTTCAACTACGCTGAGGAGTTCAAAGCAGTTGACCTGGACGCACTGAAGAACGACATCAATGAGGTGATGACGACGTCGCAGGACTGGTGGCCGGCCGACTACGGTCACTATGGGCCGCTCTTCATTCGGATGGCATGGCACAGCGCAGGCACGTACCGCATCCACGACGGCCGCGGCGGCGCGGCCTCCGGCACACTCCGCTTTGCGCCCCTCAACAGTTGGCCCGACAATGTGAGTCTCGACAAAGCACGCATGTTGCTCTGGCCGATTAAGCAGAAGTACGGCCGGAAACTCTCGTGGGCCGACCTGATGATCTTCACGGGGAACTGTGCCTTGGAGTCGATGGGATTCAAGACGTTCGGTTTCGCCGGCGGCCGCGAGGACGTCTGGGAACCGGAAGAAGACATTTACTGGGGGCAGGAGACCGAGTGGCTTGGAGACGAGCGTTACACCGGCGACAGGGATCTTGAGAAACCACTCGGCGCCGTTCAGATGGGCCTGATCTACGTGAATCCGCAGGGGCCGAACGCAACCCCGGATCCGCTCGCTGCAGCCAGGGACATTCGAGAGACGTTCAGCCGCATGGCGATGAATGACGAGGAGACGGTGGCTCTCATCGCCGGCGGACACACGTTTGGTAAAGCCCATGGCCCTTGCGATGATTCCCACATCGGCCCGGAACCGGAGGCCGCTGGCCTGGAGGAGCAAGGGATGGGCTGGAAGAACAGCTTCGGCAGCGGCAAAGGCGCCGATGCGTGGACCAGCGGATTGGAGGGCGCGTGGACGACCGAACCAACGAAGTGGGACAACGGATTCTTCGACAACCTGTTCGGCTACGACTGGGAGTTGACAAAAGGTCCAGGCGGCGCGCACCAATGGACGCCCAAAGAGAATGGATCTGCAGTGGCCACCGTGCCAGATGCTCACGATCCTGCGAAGAAGCACGCCCCCATGATGTTTACGACGGACCTCTCTCTGAAAGTGGACCCGATCTATGCGCCGATTTCGAAGCGCTTCCACGAGAACCCGGAGGAGTTGGCAGTCGCCTTCGCCAAGGCGTGGTACAAGCTGGTTCACCGCGACATGGGGCCCGTCTCACGTTTACTCGGCCCGTGGGTGCCCGAGCCGCAGTTGTGGCAAGATCCCGTGCCCGAGGTTGACCATGAATTGATCGGCGAGCAGGATATCGCGGAACTCAAGGTCAAGATACTCGCATCAGGACTGTCCATTTCGCAATTGGTCTCGACCGCCTGGGCGTCGGCGGCAACGTTCCGCGGCACCGACAAACGTGGTGGAGCGAACGGGGCGCGCATTCGCCTCACACCGCAGAAGGATTGGGAAGTGAACAATCCGGCCGAACTAGGAAAAGTGCTGAAGTCCCTGGAGGAAATCCAGCAGGATTTCAACAGCTCGCAGTCCGACGGCAAGCTGGTTTCGCTCGCCGACGTGATCGTTCTGGGCGGGTGCGCGGCCGTCGAGGAATCGGCGAAGAAGGCCGGGCAAGACGTGCAGGTTCCCTTCTCGCCGGGGCGCACCGATGCGTTGCAGGAGCAAACCGACGTGGACTCGTTTGCCGTACTCGAACCGACCGCAGACGCGTTCCGCAACTACGTCCAAAACGGACAGAAGAGACCGGCGGAGGAACTGCTGGTGGATCGGGCGCACTCGCTGACGCTAACCGCTCCTGAGATGACGGTGCTCGTAGGCGGCATGCGCGTCCTGAATGCAAACGTCGGGCAGTCCAAGCTCGGCGTCTTTACCGATCGGCCTGAGACATTGACCAATGATTTCTTTGTGAACCTGCTCGACATGAACACCGAGTGGCAAGTTTCCTCCCAATGCGAACACGTGTTCGAGGGACGCAATCGCGGGACGGACGAGCTCAAGTGCACCGGCACGGCCGTCGATCTCGTCTTTGGTTCGAACTCTCAGCTGCGAGCCATCGCGGAAGTCTATGCATGTGCCGACTCACAGCAGGCGTTTGTGCGTGACTTTGTGGCTGCGTGGGACAAGGTGATGAATCTTGATCGCTTCGACCTTGATCTAAGTCTGCGGAATGGATCATAGGGTCGTTGACTCAGTGATCTGCTATACGACGAGCTCTGAAGAAATGGTGGGCGAAGCGAGTCGTTGCCGGAAGGTCGCCTTAAGCGAGCTAAAAACCAAGACAGGTGAATCGAATTGAGATTGAGTTCACCCAATCGGTCCAGCGCAACGGGGCCAACTCTCAAGTAAGCCCGTCAGTATTTACTGGCGGGCTTTGCTAATTCCGTCTCATTCTGTCCGCGAAACTCGTCGAATGCGGGACACCAAATCAAACGACCACTATGAAGTCCGTGGTTGGTCAAGTGGTATTAGTGCGCATTTTTTCTGTTCGCGTAGGATAACGCCGGGCCCCCGGCCGATCTGCGACACTCGCATCGGTACCGATGCTTGTTGGTGAGTTACGTGGAATCTATTTTCAACGGCATTCCGGCCAAACGATTTGACTGAACCGACTATTCGAGGTGTCGACGCTTTTTGTTAAACGTTTGCGTCGCCTCATCATTCCTTGCGTTTCAAACGCGTCCGCTGGCCACATTCTTAAGTGCGACGTCCAGTGCATGCAACAAGGCGTCAGTACTAGTTGGGTGGTCTCAGCGATTGGTCTTTGGTTTGGCCTGCCTGCTCGCTGGTTCTCTCCAGTCGCTAAAAGGTTACTGTTTCAAAGAGCCGCTGGTCGCATTCGTTTTCACGACGTCATGCTGATATCGGCAACGTATCCGACTGAGCACACGTCCCGGTGGTTTCCGCGATCACAGCGGCCTTGGTCCTGGACTCTCTTCGGCAACGATTCCGGCCCGCTGGGGGTCCCAATCCGTCTTGTGTTTCAACATCGACCACGCGACGACCGCAATCTTGCGGGCCAGCGCAATGGCCGCTTTCTTCTTGCGAGTTTGCTGCCCACCGTGGATGCGGTCGTAGGTCGCTTGAGACCATTCGTTGTATCGCATGCTGATCCAGGCACACTCCAGGAGCAGCGTCCGCAAGAGCCGGGAGCCGCGTTTTGTTATCCGGCCGTTGTGGTCTGTCTCGCCCGATTGATACTGACGTGGCACAAGGCCGATGTACGACGACACTTGTCGCGCATTATCAAAGCGATCCACGTCGTCCAGCGTCGTCACAATCGCTTCAGCCGTCCTGCGTCCTACTCCCGGGATGGTTTGAACTCGCTGGATGCGTTCGTCGGTTTTGGCAATCACTTCCAAACGGCGTTCGACGTCGGCCTGTTGTTGGGCAAGTGAATCGAGTTGTGTTAACTCGAGATCGAGCTGGCCTCGCCACAGTTCCTCCATAGAGCATTCGGCGAGCGGCTTTCGATGCGAGTCGATGAGTTCTCGACCGGTGCGCCAGGCGCGCTGGCCTTTATCGATTTCAATGCCGTGGTCGGCAAACCGGCCCTAATCAAGTTCTTGGTTCGGTTGAGGCGTCCGACGATTGTCTTGCGATACTTGATCAGCGCGCGATGTTCTCGAACCTGGTGTTTGGGCACGTGGACCGGTGTAAGTTGCCCCATCATCGCCATTCGAGCCAGTTTGAGTGAGTCATCTTTGTCTGTTTTGCGTTTGACGTTCTTCCACAGCCAAGCCGCATCGTTGGTGCTGCAGACTAGCGTCTTGAGTCCGAATTCCTGGCACAAGTCGCTGATCCATCCGCTCGGCCCACAGGCTTCCATCACGATCAGATCAATCTTGTGGTTCTTGAAGACGGACGTGAGATCGTGTCGTGTCGTCTCCGCTGCCTGAAATCGATACTCGTTCGTGTCGGTATTGTAAAAGCAGCACATTGAGTGAAATTTTCCCAGGAGTTAAATTTTCCAAGGTCGATTGCGAGAATGATCCTCATCGAGCTCCGTGATTCTGGGGTTGTCAATGTGACACGCGACAACGTGTCACTGGAAACGAGCCAGCGTAAAAGCTGGCTCCGCTCCAAACCACGGACTGACATGGATTCTTATTACTCAGAGTGAGCAAAAATCACGTTGCCAAGAGGAACTCTTTCACTCGCTTGCGGACTCGGAGTTGCCGGATGCGGTTGGCGAATCTGGTGATCTGCTCGCGTTGAACTTCTTCTCGGAAGACTGTGAGTCGCTGACCGAAGGTTGGTAGGGGGACGTCCTTGTGAGGTTTTGTTGCTTGTGCACCGAGGCGATTGGTCGCGTGGTGGGTCAGCGTAAGATGACTCAAGGCCACCAGATGCAGGTGTCTGACGATTCCGATCCAGGACTGCATCTGGTATTGGCCGAGTCCGAGCGAGCCCTTCAGTTCCTTCATCAGGACTTCGATTGCCCAACGCGTTTCGTAGATCACCAGAATCTTCCGCGCGTCGAGGTTCGTGGCATTGGTGGGGACGGCCAGGATGTTCTTCCAGCGGTCGCCAGGGCGTTTCGAGAAGACGTCCGTACGCCGCCGCTGCGCGGCAGTCGTCCATCGACGTGGGCGATGTGCACCCACCGAGCGCGGCCGCCGCTGCGTTTCATCCGTACGCGTCGCCGACGATGTTTCAGCGTGCCCGGGCCGAGGTCGGCCAGCGACCGCTTGCGATGGCGTCCTTTGTCGCGGAGCAGATTGCGATTCCTCGCGGCGACGCTGAACCACGTGAACCCCCGGTTTTCACAGACGCTGGTGACCTTCGGGCAGAGGTAGGCGGCGTCGAACAGCACGCGGACCTTCAGCCCGGCGGGCGGATCGAAGGCGCGAATCATTGCCGCGGCAATCTCGGTCGATTTGAGATAGTCCAGCCGTTCGGCCTGGGCGAAATCTTTCGGCAGCCAAAGTTGCATCCGCCACGGCAAGATGACGCCACGAAAGCGAATCGCCGCCACCACGACCGTGTGTCCGTGACAGAAACGGGCACCAGAGTGGTCCCACATGCGGCTGAGCGCCTGCATCGAACGGCCCCGTTTGGCGATGCGCGTGTCGTCGATGATCAGCGAAACGACTTCCCCGCGCCGTGGCTTCATGGATTTGAGGATCCGCCACGAGGCCGTTTCCAGCACGTCGGCTTCCGGCCAGAACGCCCGCGAGAGAAAGTGCCCCAGAGACGTGCGGTGCCTGCCGATGCGGCGCACCACGTGAGTCAACGTTTTCAGCTTCGCCGAACCGACCAGCAGCAGCGCGGTGACGGTCAGATTCAGATGCCGGACCTGCGGCCCGCCGAGTTGATCGCTCACCGCCGACAAAAACCCTTGCACGATACGCGGCACCTGACGTACAACCATCTGAGACCTCGTCCCTGGGCCAGTTCGTTTACCAGGCTGCTCATACGAGGTCGTTTTTCATGCGCCAATACCAGTTTCAAACACAGATTTGCTCACTCTGAGTTATTAGCGGACTCCGTACCTGCACGGGAACTCATAGGTTTTCCCGGAATCGGACTCGACTGGAGGATTCCGACACGGACGGGCTTTTGCCTGCACGTTTTAACCAATCATTCTTGGCACCTGCGCGCGATCGGATCGCTTACAGTGTCTCAATTAGGAGTGTAAGAAGCCTCTCATTCGAGTAGGCTGGATGAATTGCAATTTGGATTCCCGACTCGTGTTTTGAGATAGGATGAGAGGTCGAACTATGAAACGAACCGCTGTGTGTCTTAGCGTACTTGTGACCTTTGCGACTATTGCCGGATCACATTCGGTTGCGTTTGCAGCAGAGAAGCCGAACATCGTTTACGTCCTGGTTGACAATTGGGGCTGGGGCGATATCAGCGTCCAAGGAAGCACGATCCAGACATCTCGAATAGACACCTTCGCGGCAGAGGGAATCCGGTTCACCAACTTCAACGTGCAGAATCAGTGCACGCCGACTCGGGCCGCCTTGATGACCGGGCGGCTGCCGATTCGATCCGGGACTCAGAAAGTCGCCGCGCCTGGTGAACCCGATGGCCTGTCTCCCTGGGAATACACAATCGCTGAACTGCTCTCAGATTCCGGCTACGCGACCGCCCTCTACGGGAAGTGGCATATCGGCTCCAAGCCGGGCCGTCTGCCGAACGACCAGGGATTTGATGTTTTTTGGGGAATCAACGAAGGTTCCAATGCGGCGTCCTACACCAGCACCGCGCAGTTTGATCCAGCCGTGGCAGAGGTGCCACACTTCTGGCAAGGCGTGAAGGGCAAGCCGGCCGTCCCGACTGAACTCTACGACATTAAGGCCAAGGCTCTCTTTGACAGCCGAATCACGGCGAAAACCACGAACTTCATCAAGGCGAACGCCAAAATGGGCACGCCCTTTTTCGCCTACGTCGGCTTCACCCATTTCCACCCGCCGTGGGGGGGTGCATCCTGATTTTGTCAATAAATCGAAAGCGGGAGTCGTTGCAGACACGAAGATGGAAGTGGATCACAACGTCGGACAGATCCTCGATGCAATCAAGATTGCCGGCATTGAAGACAATACGATTGTGATCCTGACCGGTGACAACGGGGCCGCCAATTATCCCTCTCCCGGGCTGGTGACGGGGGAAGTGGGCGGATCCAATGGCCCTTGGCGCGGTGGCCTCAGTACCGCATACGAAGGCGGCATGCGCACTCCAGCGATGATCCGTTGGCCCGGTAAAATCTCCAAAGGAAGAGTTACCGACGAAATAATTGCAGACCTCGACATGTACCCAACCATCGCAAATCTAATCGGCGAGAAGAAACGCATCCCAACTGACCGACCAATGGACGGCATGAACCAAGCGGACTTCCTGCTTGGAAAACAGAAGAAATCCAGCCGCGACTACGTCGTCACCTATGTCGGCGACACAGTCTTTGCCGTTAAATGGCGCAACCTGAAGGTGCACTTCGCAACCGCCGAGGGCACACATGCGGTGATTCACAGATACACTTTTCCGCAGGTTTTTGATATCGCGGAGGATCCGAAGGAGAGCTTCGAGCTTTGGGGGAATGAAGGCTACGCGCACACTTGGGTGATGAGTCCAGTGTCCAAGATCCTTGTGGGCCTGGCCAAAAGCATGCAAGCGTTTCCGAACATTCGACCAGGCCAAGAGTTTAGTGGTTACGACTGATATGCCACGGGAATTTACGGGCAGGTGTCACTCACTCATCCCCATTGTGAGACTGCCAGCATAGGACCGTTAATGCGGACTCCACGCGCCCAGCGGAAGCCATACCGATTTCGCGGAATTGGGCTCGACCGGAGGATTCCGACAGGGACAGGCTCCAGCCTGCACGTTTTAACCAACGTATTTCCGGAACGGTTTGCATGTGTTGACCGCCTACGCCAATGACAAAGGCACGTCGGCTAGACCTGAAGCCATCCAACATCATGATCGACGCGGATGGTGAACCACACATCATGGATTTCGGACTCGCAAAACGCGAGGCGGGCGAAATCACGATGACGACCGATGGTCAGATGCTGGGGACTCCGAAGGTTCTAAAACGTATCGCGGCAATTTACCCGTTTTTTGCCCCAGCCTGAAACGCCCACGGACCAACGTATGTCGGTTGCGGAGATACCCGCCGCAAGCGGTTCGAAATTTAAAAATCGCCGTCTGTCCTTTTGGCAGGATGTCTTTCGGCCTGCCGTTCATCGAATGACGGCGAATGCCGACTCTCTATCGCCCGGCAGCGTACTCGGCGTCGAACTTCCGCCGAGTCTCTGCTCGGTCCTGCTTGCCCGGCCAATGGTCACGAACCCCTCACACCAGCCCCAGGATGTAACTGCTACGCGCGTGAGGCCGCGTGGCGGTCTTAACAATGAAAGTCCTGGCATGAGCAATCAAACATCCCGTGGCCAGCAGATGACAAACTTTGACGCTGATGAGATACTCGCCATCTGGAAATGTTTTCGGCTGGGATGGGTTCATCCGTTACTGTGAGAACGGCACATTGTCGATTCTCGTTTAGGTTGCCGACAAGAAATAGAGGATTCTGTCCCTAAAGTGAAGGTGCGATAACTCATCCGGAGGAGGGGCAATTGGAGGCCCCTCTATGATCACGGGGCGGATTTGCTCGTCACCTTTCGTCTTCAGGCAGTAACGCCATTCTCGTTCGACCCAGTCAGAGGCCTTGACCGCTGAAGACCAAAATAGAAACAGCACGTCGCTCTCATCAATTCGGCGGTACAACTCGTTGGACCATCGAGAACCGGCTTTCAAGTCCAGAACATCTTGGAAGAACTCGATCCCCACGGCCGTTAACATTTGCACGCGCCGCAGAACTTCAGGGAGATCTTTCGAGGCATAGGAAATGAAGGCCTTGGTGTATCTGTTTGCTTCGCCCGTTGGATTGCTCTCACAAGGATGAGTTTCCGCCGCGACCTGTACTTTGAATTTGATGGTCCCAATCGGCACTGTGTTCTGGCTGATGAGGTCGGAGAGGCGACGTTCCGTCTCAGCAATATCCAACACGATCGCTTCACAGAGTTGATGAAAGTGAGAGTTGTCCATCCGGTTTGTCCCCGTCGATCAAGGCACCAATAGCTGCGACGGCACCGTCTATTGGCCTTTCGGCACCCAAGGCGAATGCAACCGCTCTGTGGAATCCATCATACCGGGATGAGCCACGGCTTTCAGCAATTTTCATCGCGACCAACGTCGGCGCGCATTGGGATGAGTGCTGAGCCATTTGTCGAGCAGCAATCCGGAGGCTGTTATATGGTGTTCGCGTTTGCCGCCGATGGAAAACTCAAGAGATATTGCAGGTACCTGATGCGAAAAGCCAGTGGGCACGAGCGGCTGATTACTGAATCAGCGTGAGGCCACAGAGCGACGCTAACGGCTTTCGGCATCCACTCTCTAGTCGCGCGATAAGCCGCCAACGTCACAGGGGCGATTCTCGCAGGCCTGATGCGAGATTAAGCGGGTGCCGAAATGGTCGAATCGGTGAAGTCTGAACGGGCCATCAACCGATAGAAGAACCGGGTGTCAGTGACACCCGGGAGACCATCAACCTACCACGATATGCCACATGCTGGCAGTTGGGCGAAGTGCGTGTGAGGCTGTAAAACACGGTGTTTCGTGTGTTCTTGAGAAATGCAGGAGAGTTTCCTAAATCTGGCGCATCTGCCAATTCCGCCACTCTCGCTTGTGCTTAAGTGCATTTCAGCTGCGGTGATGCCACGCCGAAGTCTAGCACGTCCAGCGGAAAGAAAAAATCACAACAGCCTAATCCGAAATCGTCGCCGCGGGACAGGAAGCGCGGTGCGAAGAAACGGGTATCCGTTACACCCCTACTGCAGCGCGGTCAACGACATCCGGTATCTCCGTAAAGCGTTTTTTGGTAGCTGGATGCACAAGGATTCAGATCAATCGGTCTGTATTCTTGCCAATGCAGCTACACGCTCGCCGTGACACGTTCCGCTTCTTCCCGGGTTTCCTCAACAACATGCGCGCTGCGGGCGAATCGGCTTTTTACGTCGAAGAAAATCATGTTGAGCGCCGGCACAATGATCAATGTGAGAATGGTTGCGAACAGCAGGCCGAAGGTGAGTGTGACGGCCATCGGGATGAGGAACACGGCCTGAAAACTTTTTTCGAACATCAAGGGCGTCAAGCCGGCGATGGTTGTGAGCGATGTCAGTAGAATCGCCCGCAGTCGCAATCTTGCCCCTTGAACACTCGCTTCAAAGTGGCTCAGCCCATCGGCGACGCGTTTGTTAATGAAATCAACCAGCACCAGTGAGTCGTTCACCAGAATGCCGGTGAGCGCCACCATGCCGATGGCACTGAGAATTGTGAACGGCGTATCGGTCAACCAATGCCCCATGACCGCTCCCATGAAACCGAACGGGATGGCTGCCATGACAACCAACGGCTGCACGTAGGAACGAAACAGCCCGGCCAGCATGACGTAGATCAACACCAACGCCACCGGCATTGCGGTTCTGAGTCCGCCGAATGCTTTCGACATTTCCTCAAAACTGCCGAGGAATTCGATTTGCACGCCTGGGAACTCCTGGCTAATTTCGCTGTCGAAGGTCTTGCGAATCTTGCCAAGAACTTCGGACGTTGGGACTCCCTGCTCCTGATCGATCGCCCCGTACACCGTGACGGCTCGTTCCTGCTGACTACGATGCAGGGTTTGGTAGCTGTCGCCTTCGCCCAGTTCGGCCACCTCGCCCAACGGAATCCAACCACGACCTTGAACGGTTTGCGCCGTGGGAATTCGCATCGATTCGATGTTGTAAACGCTGCGGCGGAACTCTTCCGGGTAGCGCACCATAATTCTGACGTCTTCGCGATTGCGGGTGATGCGGCGGGCCTCGCGACCGTAAGTGGCCGAACGGACGTGGCTACCCAATTGTGACACCGTGATGCCCGTCGGCCGCGCCGATTCGCGCAACCGCAGTTGAATCTCCCGTTTCCCCTCGTCGAAGTCGTCGTCGAGATCGAAGACGCCTTTGTAGCTGCTCAGTTCCGTTTTCAATCGCTCGGCAACGGCGACATTTTTCTTGAAATCTTTGCCGCTGACGACGATGTGAATGTCCCTTCCGCCCGGACCGCCGTTCAGACCGTCCCAACCCACCGAATTCACCCCCGGCATACTCGTGGTCTTCTCGCGAAACAGCGCCAACAGTTCCTCACTCGAACGCGAACCGCGATTGTCGGTCGACTGCGCGCCGACTTGTTCACGTTGGTCGGCCGGCATCAACTCGATAACGAGTTGTCCAAGATTCGATTGGTCGGTCGTTCCAGTTGAGCCGGCACCGGCGACATCGTACTGCCGGGCCACGTGCATCTGCACGTTGGTCACCTCCGGAAAGTTTCTCTTACCGTTTTCATCTTCGCCAGTGAGGTAATTGCTGATCTCCAGTAGTCGCGACTTGGCGTTTTCAGCCGGTGTTCCCACGGGCATTTCCAAAGCGCAGATGAGCGTTTCGCTATCCATTTTCTGGATGAAGACCCATTCGACAATTCCGCCCGCCATCATGCCGGCAGCAACAAATAACGACGCGA